>Ga0214919_10008461_pt1 | contig 13545 bp, 15 predicted proteins | sample LL1503_MetaG_FD_177994 | JGI IMG/M metagenome (GOLD analysis project Ga0214919, IMG submission 177994) | Freshwater microbial communities from Lake Lanier, Atlanta, Georgia, United States - LL-1503 | ecosystem: Environmental > Aquatic > Freshwater > Lake | place: USA: Georgia | collected...
CCACGTTGTGACATCCACTATTGCTGGACACTCTGTTTCAATTTTTTCGTCACTTTTCTTGTCGTGAAAGTGATAGCTACCCTTGTAGTGTGTATTTTTTAACAAGGCTTGCACTGAGCCTACCGACCAAGTGCTCGCTTGTCTTCTGGGCAGCACACCATTTGAGTCGAGCATCTTTTTCACGTCTAAGGTACTGGCCCCTTTGGTGGTTTCGGTGTAAATCTTTTTTACCCAAATCGACTCGTCTTTGTTCAGAACCAGTTTCTTATCAACAATCTTGTATCCGAAGGGTGGTGGTCCACCCAACCAATAACCTTGTTTGACCCGAGCCAACTTACCTAATCGGGTTCGCTCGGCTCGTTGTGCGTTGTCCAACTGTGCCAAAGCATCCATCACAGATTTAAAAAATTGATCTGAGGGGTTAGCCAGTTCGTACGTACTGTCCTTGGTGTATAGCGTCACTCCATTTCGACTACAGGCAACTCGAAACGCAGAAGATACGCTGTCTTGTCTGGACAGTCTCGCCTGGTCGTAAACAAACAAGTGCTTTATCTCACCCGAAACGATCTTGTTGTAAACCAGTGAAAGTTTTGGCCTCTTGTCGATCTCTTCGTGATTGGATGACTTGCCGCCTTCATTCCAAAGAATGTGCTCAAACCCCAATTCCTTGGCCCGTCGCATACCCGTTTCAGCCTGAAATTCCAAAGACATCCCTTCGTCTGCTTGAACGGCAGTTGAAACCCGTGTGTAGATGTGCAGGATCTTGCTCGGATCTTCAGGCCGATTAGCTTTCAACTTAGTCCTCGGTTAACGGTTACAAGTGTTTAATTCTGTACTATCGCTGGGCCACAGTTTGTCAGGGTTTTCTTCACCCCCATAAACGTCATCTTGCGTTCTTGCGTGGAAGCCATCCAGTCGGCAAGTTGTCGGTACGTCGCACCAGCTTCACGCATCCCTGCCATCTGACGGATCACGACCTGCTCATCCTCGCGGGGAACCTTCACACCGTCGGTCACGTCAAAGCCAAACGCACGGCGACCACCAGTGAACTTGCCCTGTGCTTTCTGCATCTGTTTGACTTCACGAATCCTGGTGGCGATTCGCTCCCGCTCGAAGGTGGCGAAGGCAGACAGAATCGTAAATACGATTGCGCCAACCCCGTTGCCCGTCACGTCACCACCCAGATCGATAAAGTGGACCGAAATTCCTCGCCCCTTCAACTCGTGGAGCACGTTCAGCGCATTGCGTGTGTTGCGGAAGGCACGGTCTAATTTCGGGAAGATCACCATATCGCCAGACACCATTTGGCTGAACAGCTTAGAACCCTCAGGACGATCTTGAAACTCAATGCTTCCGCTAACGCCAGCCTCGATGAATACGTTCGCGGGGGGCAGTTCTAGACCCTTCGACGAGGCGTAGCTGGTGACCTGACGTCGCTGGGCTTCCAAGGACTCACCCTCACGTGCTTGGGTGACTGTGGAGACCCGCACATAACCAAAAATCGCCATAAAAACTCCTCAAATCGATAAGGGAATTTTAGGTCGATGATGAATTAAAGTAAACTTTTTATTGCAAATGTTTACGCCAAGTAAACTTCGCTGTAACGAGCGATACTGTGAAGAGCACTAAGATGTCTCCGTTTGAAAAATTCACCAAATGAACATAGAAAATCACGCCGACGAGTGCGGAAAAACAAGAACGATTTGAATAGCAATTCATAAGCCGAAAAGCACATCAGGAAGTACACGTGTCACACGAAATTGATGACCTCGTAAAAAGATGCGTGGAGCTGAGGGAAGCAGGACGCATAGAGGAAGCGATCATTTCAGCAAGGCGTGCAACGAGTGTCGACCCTGAAAGCGCAAATGCTTGGTGGCAGCTAGCACTTGCAGTCGCCGAAAAAGACGGAGATGCGGCTGCATTGGAGTACTTTAAGCAAACCGTTGAGCTTGCTGACCAATATGGATATGGTTGGCATCGATTAGGCAATGCCTATAAAAAAATAGAGCAAATAGACGAAGCTGTGAGTTCGTGGGAGACAGCTTGCGAATATGATGGAGATTATGAGTGGACTCGTTACAACCTAGTTGACACATATAATTCAAGGAAAATTGAAGCAGAAAAAGAAAAGTTATTTAAGCAACTGGTTGAACTGGAATCTCGAGGAAAGCTGCGCCCCTACGACTATCACCTTTTGGCGATCGCACATCATAATAATGGCAACTACTTGAATGCCATTCCTTATTATAAAAAATATCTACTTCAAAGAAGCGACCAATACGGCTACACCAATTTGAGTCTGTCGTATTCATCGCAGCAGGTTGGGCAAGATCTTGATGCTGCCGATTGCTGTCACTTAGCACTGCTAGTCAAGCCAGACTTCGAGACAGCAAACAACCTACTTGCAAATCTAACGCCAAAGTTAGAAAAGCTGAAGATCGGAGTGAGTCAACACACGATTACCGACGCACTAATTCCAAAGGGAAATTGGTTTGAAAATTATCTGAGTCCATTTGAGCTATTACAGATCGAGCAAGATGAGGACACTGGCACGCTAGAAATCAAGGAAATACAAAAAGCTAGGAAGATTCTTATCCAAGAAATTGAGCTTGAGGACGGAGTTATCGAATGGGTGCCCAATTTAACAATTGACAAGTCAAGGGCTATTAAAATAGCGGATGAATTAAATGACGAGAAACTACGCTTCTACCATCAACAGATTTATGATCACAAGCCATTACTAAATTTCTTAAGTCGTGGGAACTTGGCTCTGTTTTTGTACGATCAAGGAGAAATTCACACAGGGTTTTTATCGACCTTCGCAGCGGATGAAGATTTTGCTCAGTGGTTAAGCGAGATTTATTCTAAGCAATATGATACTGTGTTTGCGGCAGTACTCGCTAGTAAAAATATTGATATAATTAAACTTATATTAAGTGGACGTCGATTTGTAAAACCCGAATTTGAGGATAAATGCTTCATCACTGGAGTAAGATATAGTAACAATTTACTCCACGATCTCACAGAACAGAAAGATAAAATCGAAAAGAGTAAGCCAACTATACAGGCTATTCGCAACCTTCTAGATAATAACAACCTTAGAAACATCTTAGAGATTTTGCCCCCAGCCTTTCTCGAGATTCAATCTATTGCTGCAGAGACCATTAGAAGTTTCACCGTAGAAATTTACCGTCATCACGACGATGCCGAGTTGGCTAAAGAAGTGCTGGCATTAACTTCTAATTTTGCTCAAAAGTCAGCTTCATTCCGAATCAGATTCGAGAAGGATTTGGCCAAGCTTAATGAATTAATTGAAGAGGAAAAAAAGGATGAATCAATCTTAAATTTTGGTGACATTCGGTTCGAAATCAAACGGGACGGTGTTCGGCACGGTGGAAAATTCATTAAGACGACTGACGCTGAAACCTTAAGGTGGGGTATCTTAGTAAACAACTCGCCTGGCTATAAGACGTATGATTTCAAGATCGCAGTTGGAGGCAAGGGCGCTCAGTCAATAAACCTTAACTGGAACTCTGGCCCTGAAATAAAGAAGCAAGAAGAATTATTTCAGAAATGCGTGGATGCGATCTTTGCCTACATCGTTCCTACCGTTATTAAGAAATTAAAAGCCGAACTCACTAACGGGAAAACAGTATATGTTGGAGATCTTCCCCTTACTAGCGGCGGCCTCATTCTCAAAGCTCCAGGTTGGTTTGGCACAAAAGACGAGTATTGTCCCTGGCGCTCATTGAGTTCAGAAATCAAGAACGGTAGCACGGTAATTACCAGTTCTGTTAATTCTAAGGCTGAGGCCACTCTCTCGCTTGCAGATATCGATAACGCTTGGATTCTTCGTATTTTGATTAAACAAGGAATGATGAAATGATTCAACAACCGGTTGTTCCAAAGTGGGCGCTAGGAATTCTGAATAACCTATGCGACATTGAAAAGAAATTAGATATTAATGGGGATAGTTCTAACATCCGAAGGAACGTTGAACGCATAAAAGAACTACTCGAGGGCGAGAAGCTCTTTTATGAAAACCCTCTAGGACAAAAATTCGCCGAAACTAGAACCGACCTTGAGGCAACGATTACAGGCGAGGGAACAGAGAACCTTTACGTTGTGGAGGTTATCAAACCGATAGTCAGATATGGCGACAATAAATTCTCCATAGTAGTACAAAAAGGAATCGTCTTAGTTCAATCGAAAGAAAACGGAACAGAAAAGGAGATGGCAAATGTCTAATACTATCAACTTCGGCATCGATCTTGGCACTTCTAATTCACTAATCGCTAAATTCGATAAGGGGAATGTGGACGTCTTTAAAAACCCGAACGGCTTCAAAGAAACGTTACCGTCTATCGTTGGCTTTCGCAACGACAGGATTTTGATTGGAGACCAAGCTAGAACTTATCTCCAGCGGGATCCGAAAAGCGTCGTGAGTCGTTTTAAAAGAAAAATGGGAACCTCTGAGACTTTTAAAATTAAGTCACTGGGCACGTCGAAGTCACCTGTGGAATTGTCGGCATATCTACTCAAAGAACTGAAAAACTTTATCCATAGTGGTGACCAACTTGATTCCGCTGTTATTACAATCCCTGCCTCATTCGACACCGTGCAAAGTAATGCAACAAAAGAGGCCGGTATTCAGGCGGGTTTCAAATCTGTTGTATTGTTGCAAGAGCCAATTGCGGCAAGTTTGGCCTACGCCAATAAAGAAAAAAATATCGATCTAAGAAATAGCCAGTGGCTCGTTTATGACCTTGGCGGTGGAACATTCGACGTGGCGCTTGTAAAAATATTAGAGGGAGAGCTAACCGTTGTAGATCACGAGGGGGACAACTACCTTGGTGGTACAGATTTCGATGCTTTGATAGTTGAAAAAATAGTCGTGCCTGAGCTTGAAAAGCGTGGCAAGTTCGAAAATCTCCTGTCTGAAATGAAGAGCGAAGGTGGTAAATATAACAAGCTCTGGCACACGTTGCTTCTTCACGCCGAAGGTGCGAAAGTGGAGTTATCTAACAAAACATCAACTGAACTCGATCTAGGAACGATGGCAGATTTAGATGATGATGATGGTAATAGACTAGATTCAATAATAACTATTACTCGGTCGGAGTTTGAGGCTATTGTCAAAGATTCAGTCGAAACAACAATAGATATGATGAAGCAAATCCTGACGAGAAATTCGCTTCAGTCCAACGACTTGAAGTTTATCTTGATGGTTGGTGGGTCAAGCTTCATACCATATGTCAGAAAAAGAGTCGAGGAAGTAATGGGTATTACCGTAAACACGAGTATTGACCCAACTAATGCAATAGTAATTGGCGCAGCATATTTTGCTGGCAATAAAGAGAAGTCTAAGGACTCACTGCCAACAAGACAGACAACATCTAAGCTGAAAATTAGAGCAAGTTATAACAAGTCATCACAGGAGCTTGAGGAAACATTTAGTGCAAAAATAGAAGGGGAATTCACTGGTCTTCAATATCGTATTTCTAACGAAGATGGCTCTTACGACAGCGGCCTAAAAAAGCTCCACTCAAGAATCGTGGAGGATTTGCCGTTGAGAGAAGGTGCTTTTAACATCTTTAGTTTTAAAGTCATTGATGAGCAAGGAAATACTGTTCCGCTTGAGTTAGATGTTATTCAGATCGCACAAGGTCGCTATAGCGTAGCTGGCCAAATGTTGCCAGAGGACATTAGCTTAGTTAAAGATGATTTAGCGGCAAAGGATACTCGACTTGAAGCACTTTTTACAAAGAATTCAATTTTACCCTCTCGGACCAAGACGACAGTTGAAGTGGGAAAAACCGTAATTAAAGGATCATCTGATGGGGTCCATATTATGGTTGTTGAGGGGCCATCCAACCGACACTCTTCAACAAACAAACCAATTGGTGTCCTGAGTATTACTGGAGAGAAGGTTTCAAAAGATTTAATTAAAGGTTCTGACATCGAGTTGACTTTCGAAATGTCCGAATCTCGTGATTTGACCGTTTCGGCATTTGTGAATGGAACCGGCCAAGAGTTTTCACAAGTTTTTACGCCAAAAACCCGGGAAGTTTCCACGCAAATGTTGGCATCTGAGATCTTGATGCTTGAAAACAAGGTTCAATCAGAAATTGATGATGCTCTTGAGAATGGAAACAAGGAAGTTGCCGAAAATTTAGAAAAAGTATTGAAGGGTGTTCAGGACTTAATTATCAATGCAGGAAAAATCTCTGAGGATGATGTGACTGATATAAAGTTCCAAGTCGAAGACAAAAAAAGAAAACTAGCCCAAGACGTTTTTGAGTTGACTTCGGGCAAGCGTTTAAATCAAGTTAAAGCAGCGTATCTTGAAATCAAATCAGAAATCCAAGGATTGGTCAGAGAATCGGGAAATGATCGTGAACGGCACGTTATTGCCGAAATACTCGCCCGTGAGCAGATTTTTATCAACTCCACCTCTCCGGAAAAAATACAATCAGCGACACAGGAACTAGAAAGCGTTCGTTGGCAAATTCTTATGAGAACGCCCGAATTTCTCAAGGGTATGTTTAATCACTTATCAGAGAAACGTACCTCAATGAATGATCAAATTCAGGCGACCCAGTTGATTGAGAATGGGAAACGTGCTATCCAACGTGACGACATAGAAGCTTTACAGCAAATTAATTCACGATTATGGGATTTGATGCCTGCTACGGCAAAATCAAGCGATGAGATGCGAGCATACACCGGTATTGTTTGAAGGATTCATATGGCGTTCTTTGGACTTTTCAAAAGTAAGCAAGAGAGAGACCTAGAGACAAGCCTCAAGGGAATAATGGCGCAGATATATCCTTTGGGTGAATCTGACGTTGCTCGTGATTGCCAACGCTTAGATATATTAACCAATGGCAAAATTCCCGATGCCGAGTTAAGAGGCTTTGTTTCGGGATGTAAGACCTTAGTTGCAATCAATACCTCGTACGATGATGAAGGGTTCATAAGAAGCAACATAGCGAGGTCTAGAAATCGAATAAATGAAACAGAGTCGAGAGATGTTTATGTCTACCTCGCTGGGGAGTCGATGTATAGAGCTCGTATATTTTCTATGATGATGAGTCAGGGGAATGAAATTTCTCAAGAATTACTTGATCAATGCGATGAGATCGGTAGGATTTGGGCTGTTGGAACTTCAGCTGACCAGATCCCAGGGGGAACTGGTGATTTCGGTTTGTCTGCAAATAATCCAATACCCACAGTCTGCGTCAACGGAAGTAATGTCTACCTCTCGAGACTTCACTTTAATGGAAATCCTGTTGAATATAAGCGCTTAGGTTCTACCACTTCGCAGGCTACTAAGGGCAGCGTAGACATTTATCAAATCAATCAATCTGGTTCAGAAATCTTGAAAATATATATTTGCCCTTATCACCGAAAAGATTCAAAAATTGCACCTAGAGGTTTCTCATTGAGTTCTGGAGGTTGATTAATAGCTTTATTTATATCCTTGATTTTAGTTTATAAAATATGTCACTTCGTTTAAAATGTTACAGATTGAAATGCTCTGAGTCAGGATGTGCATTTGAGAAAGTGTTGCCCCTAGTCCGATCTTCGGACAGATACCTCTTATCTGATAAAACTACAATTGATGTTGACGCACTTTGTGTTGATGGTTGGTGTAATTCCTGCAAAGGCTTTTGCAAAATATTTTCGCCCAAAAGTCTATCTCAGATTAAGACGGAGATGTTTGATATTGAGGATAGATTTAATAACTCCGGTTTTTTAGGATTTAATAAAATAAGAAGCCACCAAGACGAATGGTTATTTGAGCGCAATAAAAAAATTCTTGATTTTTTAATAAAGCGAAAAAATAATTCTTCGAAATGTACGGTTTGTAATGGTGAAGATATTAAGATTTGGGATATCGAAGTATTAATTAATCATAAAACCCCACATCCTAATTGCACTGGTCATTTCACAGTTGAAGAGGGACTCTTAGTTATTGGCTCAAAACTAGGATTCTGTGGCATCTCCTTTACTAATTTCGATGAGTTGGCATACAAGGAAGAGTATGAGTATGCAAGAGCGAAGAGGGGACGATTGTTTGATGAAAATGATAATTTTCTATCGCATCTCTAAGCTTAGTTCAACCCGCTTCGCTCGGTGAATTGAGGAATATAGTTTACGCTGCGCTTATTTTTACTTTGGTGACCTAGTTTGTAGGAAGATGGAGAAATCAAGATGATTTGGAATGCAGACAAGGTCGCAGAGCTTTCGTTGGTTGACCTGAAAAACCTTCTGGAAAATGCAAAAGCGAGAAGTAATCAAGAGGTAGCTGCCATTTGCGAGGCTGAGCTTCTCGCCCGAAAGCCAAGACCCAAGACGACCTTTGCGTTGCCTGAGGGTTTTATTCGTGTGGCTAGAACTGCGGTAGGCAAGTCTTTGGAACGTGACGTGAGTGACTTGTTGGTAGGGGTGGCTAAAGAACTTGCTGGCAAGTACGACTTTGGTCCCGAGAAAGCTAGGTCCTTGTCTGTGGGGACTCAGCGGTTCATCCCGCACAAGTTACTTGACGGAAAAGGTAACGCCAAAACAGGGGGCGCACAGAAAGCGGGGCGAGTAGTTTTTGACCGTTACATCTCTTATCGCTTGCAGGACAATGTCTACGCCCTTGTGGGAATTCTTTTGGATGGAGATGATGAGTCTGGGGTGCGATATCAGGTCCTAGGTCCATCAAGTTTGCTAAGTAACTTTCGTTCAATACAAGAGCTTCGACCCTACTTTCTGGATGGCGAAACGATAGGCGCAACTGCTGGCGGTGAAGAGTTCGACAACTTCGCAGAGGCTTATGCTCGTTATATTTGGATGATTGACCAAGTCGCCCCTAAGCACTAAGGGAAGATGCCTTCACCTTGAATTGTTCTATCAATTCTGGCTTGGACAATTTTTAGGAAACGGCTAACGGTTGCCGCCAGTGCTTTTTTCTTCATCAACGCATCCTGCGGCAGATCAGTGGCTTTTAGTTTCTGAGTCCGTAGAACCCCTGGGACTCTATTGCCGATTTCCCAGAGAGTCATTTCGGGAGCCCTCTTTTTCATCTCATAAAGCTTTAGCCCCAAAGCAAGGGCGGGGACGTTGGGTTGCCCTTTGATTTTGCAAATCGCCTTGCTCGATTTAGCAAGCTGCACGCCTCGCTTCCCTTTGTGATGGGTGGTTAGAAACTCCGAAAACCGTTGCTCTAGGAGCTTTTTTGGAAGGGCAAGGGGTAGGGTTAGGGTTAGAGCTTCGGCTCGTGGAGGGGCTTTCTCGCCCTCCTCCAACAACCTTATGGAATTTGTGGAGGGTTCGGCGAACAGATAGGCTCCCCGCTCTACCCCTTCGACAGGTTCCTTCCACCAAGATCGGAAGTCATCGCCTCGAACGTCGCCGAACTTTGCAAACACAGCAGCGAGTTCACCTTTGCCTCCCGACTTGCAGCACTCCAAGTACTTCTCATTTTGCCTTAGGTACGCCCACCACCAGTAGTAAACCGAGCTTTCCCAAGCTGTCTTTGGCTTGGGACGAAGCTTTGTGCCAAAGGTCGGGTGTTTGTAAGGAAAGTGCCTGAATCGGGGTAGTTTTATTGTGTTCATTCCATTTTGAATGTTATCACCTTAAATAGCAGCTTATGAGTTGAGGGGGTATTTTAAATGACCTTTCTGGTCTAATTGTATTTGTTGATAAGGTAATAAATACATTACAAATCAACGAGTTATAAAATTTTAAAGGATAAATATGACTGCATTAGTTGTTAGCGAGTTTAATCTCGTTGTTGAGACCAAAGATATTTCTGTTTTGGTTGAAAAGTTCAATAGTTTCGCTCGTAAGACAGCGGAGGGTGTGTTGGAGATGTCGAAGGTGGTTTTTGAAGCCAGAAAGCTCAAAGACTCAGAGTTCTACAGGTTCTGTGAAATCGTGGGTATGAATGGCTCTTCCTCAACGGCACAAAAGCTCATAGCCATTGGAAAAAAGTACGAATACCTAATCGGTTATTCAGAAAAACTCCCCCCGAACTGGACGACTGTGTATGAGGTCTCAAAGCTCACGGAAGAGCAAATTGAATCGCTTATTGATCGAGGTGTTCTAACTGCGTCGCTGATTGCCTCGGACTTGAATGCGGCTCTCGGAAAGGAGAACAAAGTCAAGGTTAAAACATCAGCCCCGATTCCAAATGGAATCGACGAGGGGCTTGGATTTCGTGTTCAGCTGAGTTCGAACCCCGATCGTGAAATGGCGAAAAAAATAAAAAATCTAATCGGGGAGCTGAAGAAGCTCAACGTGCAATTGCAAATGGGCACGACTCTGGAAGCATTTTTTGCAGCTGAGTGAGATTCCTATGAACAACACCTACAAAGAGCGAGACTGGTCTCAAAAGTATCGTCCCACCTCAATGGATGAAATGGTGCTTCCTGATGGCATCGGTGATCGACTTCGAAAAATCGCCAAGGATAAAGGAGGGCTTTCTATGCTGTTCTATGGTCGTCCAGGAATGGGGAAAACGACCATTGCAAAGTTGCTCAATCCAGAAAACACGTTGTTCTTAAATTGCACACTGAACAATTCCGTTGCAATGGTTAGGGACTTAGAGCGAACTTGTTCCTCGATGACTTTGAGTGGCGAGCGGCGCACGGTGATTCTGGATGAAGCGGACTACCTTACGGAAGCAGCGCAAGCTGGCTTAAGAGGTGCGGTTGAAGCTCTTTCCGTTGCAAATGATTTTGTAATGACAGCTAACGAGCCAGCTAGGTTGAGTGACGCAATCAAGTCGAGATTCCTACCCGTGAATTTTGATTTCCTGCTTAGCAAAGAATATTTGGATGACTTGGTGATTCATCTTTGGAGCATCGCAGCGGCAGAGGGCTATGGAGACTTCGATCGGATGCACTTGGAGGTAATTGTTCGAACGAACTTTCCCGATATCAGAAAAATGATTAAGACCTTGCAATACGAAATTGAATGATGAAGTTTGAAACCCGCTTCGGCGGGTTTTTTTTCGTCAAAAAAAGTTAAATTTTCATCATACGAGCGAAATTTGCTCCTAAATATATATACAGTGATTACAAGCCCCAAGTCCCTAGCCCCGTTCGGCGTCGTCAAAAGATTGTCAAGCTAGCGAAGACCAAGGCACCTATAGATTATGAGAAGCCCCAACGTCGGAACGAGGCTTTCAAAAAAATTACCGTACACGAAGAGGGAGGAATTGACCCTCAAACGACCGTTTGTCGCTTACTAGGCTTACGGATCCGTTGCCGCTGGATAAACAGGAAAGTAAAGGGAGACAGGCCAACCGCCCCGACCGCTTTAAAGTGGTTTTCCTTAGTAAGTTGCTGACGAAGTTCGCTAGACGCAGACGGACTGTGCGAGTTGCCTTTGTAGGCAAATTGCACTCCAAAGAAACGCTACCGCAGTGTTCTACAACAAGAAATCTAATCCAAAACCTACGAGCGTAGCGAGTCGCCTGCGAAGCAGGTGTCTCTTGAGTGGTCACTAGGTGACCTGTAAGGCAATGAAAGATTACGCCCGTTAAAAATCCACTAAATAGAAAAACCACTAAAAAAGGAGTTTTGCGTGAACAACAAGGTCGGAAGAAATCAAATCCTAGGAGTCAGAGCCACCAACGACTTCATCACCAAGTTTGATGCGTTGTGTGAACGGCTGGGCTACAACCGTTCAGAGGTCATTCGCTACTGTCTGAAGCGGTTCCACAACGAGCACTTTAACAATCCCGAGAATTTCCGTCGAGCCAGATCTGAGATGTTTTGATGCTGGCGTTTACGGAATAGGTACTCAATCAAAAAAAGAAAAAGAAGGAGCGCAAGGATGAGCGACACGCTAGCCAAATCGGTGGAGAAATCGGGCACCTCAATCAGCAAGGACAAGCTGTTGGACTTGATCCGCAAGTCACCCAACAAACAATTCACGTATTCACAGTCCCCGAACTCTAAGGTGGTGACTGTGGTCCTAATAATATAATAATATTTGTCCAGCTCCTTAGGAGCTAAATCCATTTTCTAAAAATTCATTAAGCATTTGTTTATTTTTCCTATAATAAAGTAAGCTCATCCCCTCAGGAAACGAGAATTTATGATCACGAGAGCAATTTGTACATTTGCCATCCACATATTGAACATATGCTTTTTCACCTACTTTAGAAGTGTTCCAAAAGGCAAATTCTAAACTCACTATTTCTTGACAATTTTCCCGCTGCATCTTCAAGGTAATTTTTCTTTGATCTTCAAAAGGTATTGCTGGCTCGATCAGTAGATCAAGTTGAGTCTTAATACGATCACTACATTTAATCTGAATATAATGAGGTGCTTCATTTAAGATGACCTCCACCAACTCTTCTCTTTTTTTATACTCAAGCCACCAAGGTGTAGTAGTAATAATTCCACCGAAAATTCGACTCACCAGTGAAAATTTGCTACTGAATATTTTATATAATTGAGCGTATTTCTCCAATATAATTTTCCACTGCAAGTCTAATTCTTGTCCTTTTCCTTTTAAATCGTTTGAGAACTGAGAAATTAGAAGTTTTTCCTCTTCTAGAGTTTTTATATATAATATTTGTTTTCGTTCGATTTCTAATATTTGTTTTTTCGCTACATCCTCACCTTTATAAAACTCGATTTCATCTTGACTACGGCCCGCTATAAAACCTAAGGCCGCTTCCAAGGATATGTTATAGAGATTATTACCCAGGGGCGATTGATACCTTTTAATATCATTCACAGATAGGAAATCATATAAGGCTGGTCTTTCGTACAGCAATTCAACCTTGCCTTCAACACCTCTTATCTGTAATTGCTCTCGGTTTTTATGCGGCACAAATTCAACGACGCCAATGCGCAATAAATTTAATCCTTCAACTCTGCCTATATAAACGTATTTGGACATCTTTAAATTAGTTGTAGAGTTGTAATACGACGTGTAGCTTCGATCCCGTCAAATAGTCTTCTGGAATTCACCTTCATCCAAATAGCCAATGTCCATTGAGCCATCGAACTCTTCATCCGATTGCTGTTTTGTTACCTTAGGCTTGACCTTGAAACTATGCATATCAGCCACTCCCATAAGTTTTGTCAAACGTGATGCATAGAACTTTTAAATCATCGCCTGGCTAGTTCTGGCGTTCTTAGCGAGCTGCAAGGTGTTGACTTTGCCCAACATCAGTCTAAAAAGCTACTTCAAGTGTTCAATTTCAACCGAAAAGATGCTGATGGCAGGGGCAGAATGTAGTCGTTCATCTCGCCTCTTGCGCTTTTTATAGATAGAAAAGACGCTTTCTGGTCCAAGGTCACAGCCACGCGGAGACCTGTACCCTTCAGCGATTAGAACCTCGGCTATCGCCTTGAAGGTGAGTCCTTCGGCATCCCTGAGGCGGATGATCTTGTCGGAAAGTTCGATCTGATAGGGGGAGTAGGCCCCGATCATCAGCCCCTTAGTCCGTATCACCATTTCGTATCGGACTACGAACCCACGGTCCTCTTGACCCCCTAACGAAACTACTCCACCGTGACCGACTTAGCC
>Ga0214919_10008462_pt1 | contig 13543 bp, 6 predicted proteins | sample LL1503_MetaG_FD_177994 | JGI IMG/M metagenome (GOLD analysis project Ga0214919, IMG submission 177994) | Freshwater microbial communities from Lake Lanier, Atlanta, Georgia, United States - LL-1503 | ecosystem: Environmental > Aquatic > Freshwater > Lake | place: USA: Georgia | collected 2015-03-15
GTCGTAGATTCGCTCCTTATAGAGCGAGCCGGCAGCAAAGTTTTTAGCAATACCTGGCACCCCGATCACATCCTGCAAAAAGGCGAAAATTGGGTTCTCTCACATCCTGAGCGCATCGCGATCCGCCAAGAATCGTGGCCCAATCCCCACACGCGCGATCTCTTGATCCAATTCATCGGCAACCGCGACAAGGTCACCCAGACCCGCGAGATCGATCGACGTTTCAATCCCTCGCAGACTTTTTTCCAGTATCTTAAAAATTATTTCTTTAAAGGCCAGCGCCTGACGTTTGTCACCGTACTGCGTCCCATTAAGGCCGGAAGTTTTGACCCGAAAGTCCTCGAAGAGGTGAAATTATTCACCGATGCGCATGACGACGGACGCACGCTTGGCCTTCAATTCAAGCTCGGAGGAGAACCGGTCACGGTCGGCCTGAAACTCGATCAAACGATCGGGCTCACCAATCTGCGTGGTCGCCCGATGTTTGACGTCGCCACGGGAAGCGTCGCCTACGGCGAGCTGCGTACCGATGCTGATTTTGCCTATGTACGCGAACGAAAGGACGGCTCACGTGAATTCGGTTTCCAATACGCTACTGCTCTCACCTATGCGGGTGCTTCATTTTTCAAACAACCGGTCTGGGAGGCGATGTATCAAGGACTCGAAAACTTCGCGGTGGCTGATCGCCGAGACAAAATGCCGCGGTGGCACGAGATCATTCCGACTGCTGCGCAAAAATAACCCTGCCACCACAGCAAGAGTCCGACCTAAAGTTCGCCGCCAAAAACCCCATGCATCGCTTCAACTTTATTATAGCTTTCGTTTTGATCACTAGCGTAGGTCTGTCCGTGCCGACAACTTCACGCCCCAATTTTGTCTTCATCATTGGCGACGATATTAGTGCCGAGGACTTCGGCTGCTACGGAAACCCCGGCATTCACACGCCCAACATCGACCGTCTTGCCGGGCAGGGCTTGCGCTTCACCAACGCCTATTTGACCGCCTCAAGTTGTAGCCCAAGTCGGAGTAGTATTTTCACCAGTCGTTATCCCCATAATCTCGAAACCGCCGCCGAATTACATGGGCTCTTGCCTGAAGGTATTCCGATGTTTCCCAAGCTGCTGCGCGACTCCGGCTACTACACCGCCCACGCCGGCAAAGCCCATTTCGGCGGCGAATCCGATGTCATGTCCGGTCCGGCGATCGCTGCCTTCGACCTCGGCGGCGATGGCGAACGCGATGATCTTAAAGGCGGCCGCGGCGGTGAAAACCAATGGATCGCCCGCCTGCGCGGACGGCCGCAGCAGAAACCGTTTTTCATGTGGTTCGCCGCCCACGACGCCCACCGCTCTTGGGACGCCGATTCTTTCGCGGGGATGCACCGCCCCATCGATGTGCGTGTGCCGCCCTATCTTGTAGATACACCCGAGACGCGCGCTGACCTCGCGCATTACTACGACGAAATCACGCGCCTCGACTACTTTGTTGGCGAAGTCGTGCGCGAGCTCACGCGCCAAAAAGTCCTCGAGAATACCGTCATCATCGTGATGGCCGACAACGGGCGCCCCTTCCCTCACTCTAAAACCCAATTCTTCGATGACGGGATTAAAACGCCACTTATCATCCGTTGGCCTGCTGGCATCGCGCAAGGCGGGAGCTCTGCATCACTGATCAGCTCGATCGATATCGCGCCGACTCTACTTGAACTCGCTGGGGTCGAGCGACCCGCTTCATTTCAAGGCGTGAGCTTCGTCCCGATCTTGCGCGACCGTAAAGCGACCGTGCGTGATTATATTTTTGCTGAGCACAACTGGCATAACTTCACGGCGCACGTGCGCATGGTACGCCACGGCGACTTAGTCTATGTGCGCAACGCGTGGCCGCAACTTCCCCAGCCCGGCGCGGCCGACACGTTTTACAATCCCAGTGCCGACGCGCTAAAAGCCCTGCACGCCCAAAACAAACTCACGCCCTTGCAGTCCATTGTCCTGCAGCCCAACGCCCCAGCCGAGGAACTTTACGATCTCGCCGCCGATCCTAGCCAAGTGCGCAACCTTGCACTTGAAGCGTCTCCGCCCGCGGCCCTCGCTTCACTGCGTGCTATCCTCACGCGCTGGACTGAGGAAACCGGCGATACCGTTCCAATAAAACCAACTCCCACTAACGTTATTTACGAAACAGGCATGAAAACTGCCGAATTTTGGCGGGGCGATGCCCCTGGCGTGACGTCCCAGGCCGCGAAAATTAACCGCCCGGGCCCCGTACGTGATCCGGCGCCCACACCAAAGAATTAAGGCCATACACTGCCTTCCGGTAGCATGTTCAAACCGTAGTTTTTTAATTTCATGAAATCGCGTCTCCGCATCTTCGATTTTTTCGTACGCTCTCTCGCCCTTCTTGCTGCCAGCGCGTGCACTCACGCCGCCGAGCGCAAACCTAATATACTGATCATCGTTGGGGATGATCTCGGCTACGGCGAACTCAGTGGCCAGGGCTTTACCCAACAAGTTCCCACTCCGCACATCGACAGCATCGCCACGCACGGCGTGCGTTTCACGAGCGGTTACGTCACCGGTCCCTATTGCAGCCCCACCCGCGCCGGACTCCTGACCGGCCGCTATCAGCAACGCTTTGGCCACGAACTCAACCCCGGCCCCGCGCACCTAACCCCGCCCAACGTGGGATTACCCGTGACCGAGACCACAATCGGCGACCGCTTTCGTGCGGCGGGTTATAAAACCGGCTGGTTCGGCAAATCACATCTGGGCTATGCCCCTCAATTTCATCCGCTGAAACGTGGGTTCGACGAATTCTACGGTTTTCTTGGCGGCTTGCATGATTACCTCGACGCGGCGAGTGACGCTGAAGATCGCATTTATCGGGGCACGACTCCGATTGAAAACATCGACTACGCCACCGATGCATTTGGTCGTGAGGCCGCCGCCTTCATCGAGCGACATAAGAACGAACCGTGGCTCTGCTACCTGCCCTTCAATGCCGTCCACGCGCCACTTCAAGCCACCGAAAAATATCTCAATCGCTTCGCCCATGTCGAGGATCCTAAGCGCCGCGTATTCTGCGCGATGCTCTCCGCGATGGATGATGCGGTCGGCCAAGTATTAGCCAAACTCCGAGAACACGGTCTCGAAGAAGACACCTTGATTTTTTTCATCAGCGACAACGGCGGCCCGACCGGAGGCACCACCTCCGGCAACGGCCCGCTCCGCGGGTCCAAATCTCAAACCTGGGAGGGCGGTATCCGCGTACCGTTTATGCTGCAATGGAAGGGTCACATCCCAGCGGGCCAGATCAACGAGCAACCCGTGATCCAACTTGACCTTCTGCCGACCGCGCTCGCGGCTGCGGGGGTTAACGTAAAGCCTGATTGGAAGATCGACGGCGTGAATCTGTTGCCTTTTCTCACCAGCCAAAAGAACAGCGCGCCGCACACCTCACTTTACTGGCGCTTCGGACCACAACTAGCGCTGCGTATGGGCGACTGGAAAATTGTTAAATCCATTGGCGCGGGCGTCTCTGCCGAAAATCCGCGCGCGGGCAAAGCCACCGTCGACGGCGTGCAACTGTACAACCTGCGCCAAGATCTCGGCGAAAAAGAAAATCTCGCCGAAAAAAATCCCGAAAAATTGCGCGAGCTCGTCGCCGTCTGGGAAAGCTATAATCACCAGATGATCGACCCGCTCTGGCAAGACGGTCCCGCTGAGCGCGGTACCGCTTCTAAAGGTGCCAAAGCTCCGTCTGCAAAGTAGCCGTGTGCTTTGGCGCTAGTTTTGAAACTTAAGGCGCCGGCTGCTGGATCTTGAGATTTTTTACCACGAGGTGACTACGCACCGTGCGAATTGCGAACCAACCGCTTTGCAGCGGAGCGGGATCGCGAAAGGTGAATATTTTTTCCCCGTCTCGATAAAACTCAGCCTGGCCGTCACGGGCCACGAGGCGGATTTTGTAGGTATGGTTGGCCACGAGTAAGAATTTCTTATCGCTCAAATCATGCTCCGGCAGCAATGGCCGCGCCGCTGTGCCGTCATAGCGGCGAAAGCGCGTTGTCTTGTTGTTGTTTCCACCGTAGCCGACGTAGTAGGTCAGAAGTGAATCGTAATCAGAAAATTTTCCGCTGCGGATTTGCCTTGGCGCAAAGGGTGCCGCTGTCGAGCGCGGGTCTTGCGCCATCCAAAAGCAGTTCAGATCAGAGAGACGGTCTTGGGGGCCGCCGTGATCTACGACCGTCACCTCATAGCTAATCTCGACCGGGGCTGTCAGCCGCTCGCTCCACCATGCGGTGCAACCCGCGGCATCAAAAATCTCGAGTGTGCCGTCACGCACTGAGCTGGTGCCGCCGGGCATCTGCTCAATTTTCCACATCGCGGACTCAGCGGCTCGCGTTAAAAAAGGGCAGAAAGCGATAATGAAAATAGAGAGTTTCCAACTGTAGTTAAATCGCATGAACCCACGAAAACATATTTACGCGACGATGCCAGTTCTCTCGCTTTTTTAGTCGCCACGCGCTCGCTTCCCCGTGGGTTCTCGTAAGGTGGGGCCGTCAACCCAATGTCCGCGCACCATGATGGTGCGCGGATCTAACGGCAGGCCGCGCTCTCCACGCTGGATTTGCGAGATGATCGTTTCAGCGGCGACTTCACCTTGTAATTCCAAGCGCAGATCAAGCCCCGCACAAGGGCGCTTGCGCTCAGTCCAACTAAGATTGAAGAACGCTGTATCGCGTGGCACGTTTACCCCAGCCTGCTCAAGCCAGTCCAAGGCCTCGTCCATGTGGCCGATAACTACATCCGGCTCGTACTTGCGATACCATCGCTCGAAGAGCGCTTGATCTAGGGATTCGTTAATCAGCAGCGGGATTTCACCAATTTTGGAACCGTGCGATTGGAACGAGGTAAACGCGCTCGACCATTTGTAGGCGATGCGCTGGTCCTTAAAATTTTTCATAAACAAGCCGATGCGGCGATACCCTAGCGACTGTAATTGAGCGAGTGCCCGTGTCATCGTGCCGTAGTGATCCAAACAGACTGTATGCAACACGGGCTCGAGTTGCCCGTAATCAATTTCGAGCGTGGCGAATTCAGACCACGGAAAATCGGCCATCAATCCCGTAGGCTCCGTATAGAGAAAAATCACACCTTGCACGCCACGGGCGTGTAACATTCGCGCATAATTAGCTGTATCCGTGTCGTCTAGTCCCGCGCTAAATTCATAAAGCTGAAACCGGAGTTCTTTCGCTCGCGAAGCCGCGCCGGCCATAATGCTGCGCTGCGCCGGCAACAACCTTGGTTGACCGGGCGAGGGCACGTGGATCACCGCGAGGTTACCCAGGAACTGTTGCGTGCGGCCCGTGCGCATATGAGACATGAGTTTACCGACCAGTTCGTTGCGCTGGTAGCCGTGTTTGCGCGCAGCCGCTTCAATCTTCAAGCGCACCTCGGGCCGAACAACCGGATGCCCAGCGAGCGCGCGAGAGATGGTTGAGGTCGATACGCCACAAACTTTGGCTAGGGTGTTGAGCGAGGGTTTTTCGGACATTATGCAACGCTTGCATCACGAAAGGCATGACACAATCGTAAAGCGTAACAAAGTAATGAGAACCCCTGCGCTAAGCCCCGTATATACGAGCGCGCGTAATCCCTGATTTTAACCATGCAAAACTATAACCAAACCACCACCAACCGGCGCCTCACGCTCGCCGTGACCGCCGCGTTGCTTGCTAGCACGCAGCTTTTTGCCCAAACCGCCCAAAATAAAGCGCCCACCAGCACACCTGCAGTTCCATCTAAGGAGGAAGTTATCGTGATCTCGCCCTTCTCCGTCGTGGCGGATGATCGCGGTTACCAAGCTCTTAACACCCTTTCCGGCACACGCCTCAACTCCAAGCTCGAGGACCTCGGAGCGTCGATCACCGTCGTCACCAAGCAGCAGATGCTCGATACGGCCGCGCTCGATATCAACGACGTGTTTAAGTACGAGGCCAGCACCGAGGGCACGGAAAACTTTACTACTTTCAACCGCAACCGCTCCGGTGGCGTTAACGACCAAGTCCAGTCGAACCCCCAGCAATCTAACCGCATCCGCGGCATCAGTACGGCCGGCCAAAGTGCCGGCGGCGCAAACACCGCTTTCGGCAATTTCACCAGCAACAACTCGATCCCTTTCGATCTTTATAACGTCGCCGCCATCGAAATTTCCCGCGGCCCCAATTCCAATCTCTTCGGTCTCGGCGCCGCCTCCGGCACCGTCAACGTCGTGCCCACCGAGGCTAACCCCGAACGCTTCTCCTTCAACGCGACCCTGCGCGCCGATGATTGGGGCGGTCACCGTGAAAGTTTTAACGTTAACCAACCGCTCGTGACCAACAAACTCGCCATCCGCGTCGCCGCGGTCAACGAAAGCAAAGGGTACACCCGCAAGCCCGCCTCCGAGCGCATCCAGCGTGAATTCGCCACAGTGCTGGCCCGTCCTTTCAAAAAAACCACGATCAAGGCCTCCGCCGAGCACTACGCCAACGACTACCGCCGGCCGAACTCGATCACCCCGCGCGACACCACCACCGAATGGAAAGCTCAAGGCAGCCCCACTTGGGATCCGACCACTCAAGTCGTCACTTACTCCAACGGCACCAAGAGCGCCGCGATCACCAACGACTCCCTCCTGCCCTACGGCCTCATCGGCGGCTATAATGGTTTCTACGCCCACCCGACCGTCTACGTCGAAAATAACGCGATCAAGGACTTCACCGTCATGAAGACCAACAATGCCGTCACCACGGGCGTTGCGACCAACCCCTTTACCGGCGGCAACAGCAACCTGCGCTACCTCACCAGCGGCACCACGATCATGCGCAACCGCGACATCCTTGGGACAACCGGTCTGCCACTCTATCTGGTTCCCGGCACGGCCGATAAATCCATCTACGACTGGTCTTCCGTCAACGTCGTGGCGCCCAATCACGGTAGCGACAAAGCGGATACCTACAGCGCCGAGCTCGAGCAGATTATCGTCAACACCTCGACCCACCTAGTCGCTGCCCGCGTCGGCGCCTTCCAACAAAAATTTGTAAACGATGTCGACGGCGCGATCGATAACCTCGAGTCCGTCATCTACGTCGATGTGAACGAGAAACGCCTCGACGGTACGGCCAACCCTAACTTCAAGCGCCCTTTCCTCCAAGCCACCTCGCCTAGCCGCACCCGCCGCGTGCAAGAAAGCGCGATCCAATCCGCCGACTTGGCCTATCAATTCACACCTTCCAGCATGCCACGTTGGCTTAACTGGATTGGCCAGCAACGCCTCGGCACCCATGCGGAAGTCAACCGCTACGATAACACCGGCTACACCTCCGCCGCCCGCGTCACGTCCGATAATAGCTTCATCACGAAGAGCAATCGCATCGGCACCCAAAACATCGCCCAGCGCTACTACCTAGGTGATGCCCAAAGCCAAAACATCGATTACGCTCCCTCCGCCAGCCAAGACATCAACGGCACCTACAACCTCAACTGGTACAATAACGCCACGGGCAATTGGACCAACGAGCCCGTGACCGTCACCAGCCAACTCAACAACGGCCAAGGTGCTCGCCAACGCACGGAAACCCGCACGCTCAACGCCACCGCTCAAAGTTTCTTTTTTAATGATCGCTTCGTCGTGACCGCCGGCTACCGCCGCGACCGTCAACGCTCCCGCACCGGCGCCGGCGCTTTTGTTAATTCCTCCACCGGCCTCGCCGACCTCTCCAACACCAACATCTTCGGCCCAGCGCTCGGCTACGTTTCTCCCTCGGGCACCGTTATCAACCTCCCTGGCTGGGTTGACCAAGCCGGCGACACCAAGACCTACGGCGCCGTGCTCAAAGCCACCAAATGGTTGAATTTCCACTACAACAAAGGCGACAGCTTCGCGCCTCAGACCGTGCGTCAAGCCGTCGACAGCGCGGGCAACGTCCCGAACCCCCACGGTTACTCGACGGAATACGGCCTCAGCTTCACCGCGCTCCAAGGCAAACTTAACGTCCGCATCAATCGCTTTACCACCAAGGAACTCGATTCGCGCGGCAGCGAGGTCGGCACGCTCGGCAATCGCTACCTCGACATGGAAGGTCGTCCCGACGGCAATAACAACATCCAGACTTCGTCCTTCCGTTATTTCGCCACGCAAATCGCCCGTGGTCGTCTCGCGGCCCAAGGCATCACCAGCCCCACCGCCGCCCAACTTGATCCCGCTGTCGCCAAGTTGATGGGCCTCTCGGACGAGATGTATAACCGCCTCGTCTATTCCGGCCCCAGCCAACCCCAGACCGTCGGCACCACCGACGTCTCCTCGAAGGGCTACGACCTCGAAGCCACCTATAATCCCACGAGGAATTGGCGTATCAAGTTCACTGGTTCAAAAACCAGCGCCCAAGACGACAAGGTTTCCCCTGCGATCTATAACTGGTGGCAAACGCGCATTCCCGTCTGGACCTCCCTCCGCAGCGACATCACCCCGGGCGATGGCAAGGGCAACCTCTGGTGGGATACCATTCCGGTCAACGATACGCGCACCCCAGAGACGCGCTACCTCGGCGATCAATACGGACCCTATTGGGCCGCAGCGACCAACGCCGGTCGTCCCCGCTCCCAGATCCGCGAATACCGTTTCGCCGCGCTTAGCAATTACGACTTCTCCTCCGGCATGTTTAAAAACTTCAACGTCGGCGGCGCGGTCCGCTGGGAAAGTAAAGCCTCGATCGGTTTCGGCGCGGCCGCGCCTGAAAAGAGCGGCCCCTACCAAGGCACCGTTCTCTTCCTCGACAACAACAAGCCCTACTGGGACAAGGCCCGCTACTACGTCGACTTGTCCGCCGGCTATAAATTCAAAATGTGGCGCGACAAAATCCGCGCCAAGGTCCAACTCAACGTGAAAGACGTCCTCGAAGACGGTCGCCTGCAAGCTGTGGGCGTGAATCCGGACGGCAATCCCTACGCCTACCGCATCATCAATCCACGGCAATTTATCCTTAGCACCACCTTCGACCTCTAAGGTAAATCCATCCTAACCGGTCGGTCTTTGGGATAGACCCACCGGCTATGTTTCGTACGCCAGCGTTGGTTTCATGTTCTCGTCACAACCGAGAACTATAGAAACCAACGCTGGTTTTTTTATGCCCAGCTCGCCCGGGTGGAGCGCCCAAAAACTCTCGCAATCACAGCCCGCGACCCCAAGTGTGAATTCAATCTTGCGTCGTTTCTGCAACGCTTGCAACGCATGAGGGCTGACAACCCCCGCTAATTCATTTGGCTTAATCAACCCCTAGATCTGCGCGTCGTACCCCTACGGCGTTCACCCCGAGATTCTTTACCATGACCCACCAAAGTAAAAACCCGATAGAGCGTGCCATGAAGCACAGCATCCATACCGCCACCGCCTTGGCATTGTTAAGCGCAGGCCTCTACGCCCAAGTCGCAACCACGACGAAAAAGACCGCCGAGGATACAGCGGAGCCAAAGAAAGAAGAGATCGTAGTGATATCCCCCTTCAAAGTCGTATCCGACGACAAAGGCTACCAAGCGACCAACACGATGTCCGGCACTCGCCTCAACACGAAGTTGGAAGATGTTTTCGCCTCCGTGACCGTCGTCACCAAGCAACAGATGATCGACACCGCCGTGCTCGATATGAACGACGTGTTCAAATATGAAGCTAGCACGGAGGGCACGGCCAACTTCACCCTGATTTCCAAGGATCAAAACGGCAGCGTTTCTGATAAAACCGCCAGTGATCCCCAACGAGCCAATCGCATCCGCGGCCTCTCCGGCGGCCTAGGCAGCTCAGTCGGCGCCAACAGCGGCGGCGTCAACACCGCCTGGGGCAACTTCCAGAGCAACGGTAGTATCCCTTTCGATCTTTATAACGTAGAAGCGGTCGAAATTTCCCGCGGACCAAATTCGAGCCTCTTCGGCATCGGCCAACCCAATGGTACGGTCAACGTCGTACCTACCCAAGCCAACCCGCAGCGTTTCTCGTTCGGAGCGACTCTTCGTGTCGATGATTGGGGCGGGAGTCGTGAAAGCGTCAACGTCAACCAACCGATTATTCCCAATAAACTCGCCATCCGTGTGGCAGCGGTGAACGAAGAAAAAGGTTTCACCCGCAAGCCGGCCAGCGAGAAGATCCACCGCGAATTCGTCTCCGTGCTCGCGCTGCCGACCAAGACCACAACGATTCGTTTCTCGGCTGAAGATTACCACAACAAGAACCGCCGTCCCGGCTCCATCACGCCGATCGAAACGATTTCTTCCTGGAAAGATAACGGCCGCCCCACTTGGGATCCAACCACCAGCACGATCACCTACCAGAATGGTAACAAGCTTGGCCCTATCGCGGTCGGTGCTGAAGGTGGATTGCCCACCGCCGGCGGTTTACCCATTGGCCTAGGCACGGTTTCGACCAGTCAGCCCGTACTTTGGTTCGACAATAACGGCCCACAATACTTCACGGTCCAACGCACTGCCAATCCGATCACCGGAACGGCACTCCCCTCGCCGTACACCGTTAACTCAGAATTGCGTTACATCACCACGGGCGGCTACGTCCAACGCTATCAGGGACAGACGGGCGCTCTCGGACTACCGCTCTATGCACCAAATCGTATCGGTGATAAATCCGTCTACGACTGGTCGTCCATCAACGTCGTTGGCGCCAACCATGAAGTCGGCAAGGCTAGGACCATGAGCGCTGAGTTGGAACAAGTTATTATCAACACTCCAAGCCATCTTCTCGCCTTCCGCGGTGGCTGGTTTCGCCAAGATTTCCGCAACGAGCGCTCCAACTGGCTCGACAGCAATATTACGATCAACTTGGACGTGAACACCAAGCTACTCGACGGTAAACCCAACCCCTATTTCCTCCGCCCCTACGTGGAGACCACCTCTCCTAATCCTGGTTACTTGATCAGCATCCAGGACATCCAAAATTCCGACCTTACCTACCAATTCACGCCTCACGCGCTGCCCAAGTGGCTGTCGTGGATTGGCCAACAACGTATCGCCGGCCACGCTGAAATCAGCCGCGCCGACGCGACGAGCTGGAATACGGCGCCTTACTTCTCTGACCCTGCGCAGGTCGTGAACTGGTCCAATTACACTGCTAGCAATCTCAAACTCGCCAGCAACACACACGAGATTGCTCATCGCTTCTACCTTGGTGGAGCCAATAACGATCCCCGTGTGCAATACGGCGCATATCCCGAAGACGATGCCTCTGGCACCTATGCCCTCAACTGGTATAACAATAAAACCCAGCAATGGGTGAGCGAATCGTCCAAGGTCTCCCGACTTGAACAATCCGGCAATCATAGCCGCGGCCGCACCGAGTTACGCTCCCTCAGCGCGAGCGAACAAGGTTTCTTCTTCAAGGATCGCCTCGTCACCACGGTCGGTTATCGCAAAGACCGCGTGCGTTCCCGCACCGGAGCTGGAACCGTAATCGATCCCGTTACGGGCTTGGTGAGCTACGCCCCGAACGTTTTATTTCCAACCGACTGGTTCTACTCGACGGGCGAGACCAAGACCTACGGCGCAGTCTTGAAGGCCACCAAATGGCTGAGCTTCAGCGGCGGCTATTCCGATAGCGTCAATCCGCGTCCTGTATTCTACGAATTGGACACTTTGGAGCGCGTCAAAGACCCGCACGGTTTCACCAAAGAATACGGCGTTAATTTCAACCTGATTGAGGGCAAACTCTATCTAAAGATTAACCGCTACACCACCAAGACCCTCGGCGACCAAGGCACTGGCATTCGTACCCTCGGTAACCGCACCCTCGACAGCCTCTTGGGCCGCAATCAAAGCAACAACCGTCCAGGGGCTTCTACCCTGCGTTATTTTGCCGAAGAAACGGTGGCCGCTCGCTTCAAATTCCAAGGCATCACCCCGACCGCGGCCCAGTCGAATGCCGCCGTGGCGAAATTCATGAACGTCACCCCTGACATGCTAGATGTCCTGATGCGTGACTATGGTAGCCGTATTAACACGGTCGATTCCTGCGACACTTCTTCGCGTGGTTATGAATTAGAGATGACCTATAACCCCACCCGCAATTGGCGCATTAAACTCACGGGCTCCAAATCCAGCGCCAAGGACGACAAGATCGGCACGAAAATTTACGACTACTGGGTCAACAACGTTCCCTTCTGGTCCGGCTTACGCTACGACAGCGTCGCGGGTAACGGCGACGGCAAAGGCCCGCAATGGTGGTCGACGCAGATTAACACTGTGTTTAACCAATACCTCCCTAACGCCTCGCTGGGCGTGAACAACGACACCACCATCTGGGCGAATCGACTCTACACCACCGAATACATGGCCACCTACCAAAACTTGGCGGCGAACGTTGGTAAACCCCGTACCCAAGAGCGCGAATATCACTTCGCCACCGTCACCAATTACGATTTCACTCGTGGTCTGTTGAAAAACTTCAACATCGGCGGCGCCGTGCGCTGGGAAAGCCAAGCCTCTATTGGCTTCTTGGCTGCCGCGCCAGAAACCAGCGGGCCCTTCCAAGGTGCGGTGCTCAAACTCGACAATGATAAGCCTGTCTACGACGAAGCTCGGGCCTACTTCGATTTCTCTGCCGGTTATCGCTTCAAGCTCTACGGCGGTCGTATCGAGTCGAAACTCCAGCTCAACATCCAAGACGCCTTCGAAGGCGGTCGCTTACAGGCCATCGCCGTCAATCCCGACGGCAAGCCTTACGCCTACCGTATCGTCGATCCTCGCCGATTCGTGTTGAGCATGTCGTTTAACCTCTAAAAAAAGCCCAGCACCTCCATGGTGCATGCGCCTCCATCAGGAGCAAGCCGGCCTCGCCGACTTGCTCCTTTTTTTATTCCTAAATTAAACGAGTTTTCCCCACGAACAGCTCGCCAAATGAGACCAGCGCACTTGGACTAAACGTGGCGGTTTTTTCATAGCGAAACTCAGCCGAGCAAGATTCTTCCAAACCTTATCCCCGACAATGACTCAACCCGCTGCACGTGAAAAAATGGATCGCCGCGATTTCCTGAAAACCTCCGGACTCGTCGCCCTGATCGGCGCCACCCAATTAAAGTCCGCCGAAGCCTTAGCCAAGACATCGAGCCCAGTGACGGCACCCACGAGCGACCTATTGTCCGATCTTATCCGGGCCAACAACGCACAAATCCCAGCCCTTATTAGCCAACAAGAACTGCGTCCAGGCCACCGCTGGCTCGGCGGGATTATCAACGAATACGGTCTCCACACCGCGGGAGGCACGTCCGGATTTATTTCTTCTATAGCGTGTGCCTTAGCAGCACCCAGCTCGAAATACTTCAACAATCCCGAGCTAGCCCAACCCCTTCGCCTTGCTGTCGCATACATGCTCAATGCGCAGCACGCCGATGGCACGGTCGATTACTACGCGACCAATTTTCATTCGAATCCAGACATGGCGTTCATTCTGGAGCTCGTCTGTCCTGCTTGTGAGCTTTTACGAACAAGTTCTCTGCCTATCTACCGCA
>Ga0214919_10008464_pt1 | contig 13542 bp, 14 predicted proteins | sample LL1503_MetaG_FD_177994 | JGI IMG/M metagenome (GOLD analysis project Ga0214919, IMG submission 177994) | Freshwater microbial communities from Lake Lanier, Atlanta, Georgia, United States - LL-1503 | ecosystem: Environmental > Aquatic > Freshwater > Lake | place: USA: Georgia | collected...
TTGTGGCTTGCTGATGCATTGGCTGCGCATGGCAAGCCAGTGTTCCGTGTCCACACCGCTGGTTCGGTGGGTGGATCAACAGCAATTGTTGCGGCGCAACATGTGATGGCTGGAATTCACGGAACAGTTTTGACAATCGGTTTTGAAAAGCAAAGTGATGGCAACGCAATGTGGGCACTAAGTGTGCCGATCCCGTTTGGAATGCCGGTTCATGCTGGTGCAGGCGGATACTTCTCACCGATTGTGCGTGGATACATCGGTCGTTCTGGAGCGCCCAAGCACATTGGTGCAATGGTGGCAGTGAAAGATCGAACGAATGCGTGCAAGAACCCGTACGCACATTTGCATGAACCCGATTGGACACTCGAGAAAGCACTTGAGACCCCGATGTTGTGGGATCCGATTCGCTTTATTGAAACTTGTCCGTCAAGTGACGGAGCAATGGCTTTGGTGTTGATGAGCGAAGAGCGAGCCGACAAACATGCGGGACCAAAAGCTTGGGTGCATGCGACATCAATGCGCAGTGAGCCAACTGCATTTGCGGGTCGCGAGCAAGTGAGCCCTGTTGCTGGTGAAATGTGCGCAGCTGATTTGTGGCGTAAAGCTGGAATCAAGAATCCAGCCGAAGAAATTGACGTTGTTGAGATGTATGTGCCGTTCGCTTGGTTTGAACCGATGTGGCTAGAGAATTTGGGATTTGCTCCGCGCAACGAAGGATGGCGCTGGGTTGAAGATGGCGTCACTGAAATGGGCGGTTCGCTGCCGGTCAACCCATCGGGCGGAGTGCTGTCGAGTAACCCCATTGGTGCGTCGGGAATGCTGCGTTTTGGCGAGGCGGCGATGCAGGTGATGGGCAAGGCTGGCGACCATCAGATTGATGGGGCGAAGAAGGCTGTGGGACATGCGTACGGTGGCGGAAGCCAGTTCTTCGCCATGTGGCTCGTCTCCTCCACCAAACCCTAAAAATCCGCCACTTTGGAATCTGGCTGCCGCCTAGCGGTAACTATCTTCCAAAGTGGGTAAAAACGACGAGGAAAAGGTCAGGTGCGGGTCCAGTTGGGGGAGCGTTTTTCGGCGAATGCCCGGGGTCCCTCTTTCGAATCATTCGTCGAGAAAATCGGCCAGCCGATTTCAAACTCAAGTTTGAGAGCCTCGGCTTCGGGCATCGCTGCAGTTTCTTGCACCGACTTCAAGATTGCCTCAACCGCGAGCGGACCATTGGCGCAGATCATCTCGGCTAATTCCAAGGACTTCGTCAACGCTTGGCCATCGGGCACCACGTGTCCAATCAATCCGATCTCTTTCGCCTCAGCAGCGGTGTACCCACGCGCCGTGAGCAACATTTCCAAAGCATTGGTGTATCCAATTTGTCGTTGCAATCGAACGGTGCTTCCTCCCACCGGGAACAGCCCGCGCTTTGCTTCGAAGACTCCAAATGTCGCACTCTCGCCTGCCACCCGAAGATGAGTGGCTTGCAAGATCTCGGTACCGCCAGCAACTGCGTATCCCTCGACAGCGGCGATCAACGGCTTGCGTAAGCGGTAGTGCCGCAACAATGCCTTCCAGTGCAAATCGGGATCGGCGGCCCATCGCTCTTGGTAGGGGTTGGGACCAGAGTCGTCATTGGCGCGAGCTTTGAGGTCCATGCCAGTGCAAAAGGATCCACCTGACCCAGTCAAGATCGCGCAGCGAATGTCGTCATCCTCGTTGAGTCGAACCCATGCGTCGGCCAAGCCCACAATCATCGCGGGGCTGAGGGCATTCTTGGCTTCAGGTCGATTCATCGTGACCACCAGTGTGTGTCCCACCACTTCAGTCAAGAGGTGCTCGGTGCCAGACATGATTTCTCCTTAGTAGATGTGAAATTGCTTCCTTATCTTCTACTACGAAGCGCGGTGGTTCGGCTTCATCGACAGCGATGTGATAGCACACACATATGCCAGCAAAGACTTTTAACCTCGCCGACCTCTTTGAAGCTGCGGCTGATGAATGGCCCGACCGCGATTACATCGTGGACGAACGCACTCGTCGCACTTTCGCCGAGATGGATCGTCGCGCCAATCAGCTGGCTCACCACTTGCAGTCACAAGGTATTAAGCCCGGTGATCATGTCGGTATCTATGCGCTCAATCGCGTTGAGTGGGTTGAGGCGCTCTGGGCGATTTTCAAGATTCGCGCGGTCTGGGTCAACATCAACTATCGCTATGTCGAAGATGAACTTGCCTATCTGTTTGATAACGCCGATTTGACGTATCTCATTGTTGAACCCGAGTATGTTGATCGAGCTCGTTCAGTTGCTCCAAATTTGCCAATGCTCGTCATTGGCGATGAATACGAAAAAGTTTTGGCAAGCAATAGTGACGCTCGTGATTTTGCGCCACGTTCAGACGATGACATCTACCTTTTGTTTACCGGTGGCACGACTGGAATGCCCAAAGGTGTCGTGTGGCGTCATGGCGATGTGGTGATGGCTCTCGGTGGCGGAATCGACATCATGACCGGCGACAAAGTTTCTTCTCCAGAAGGTTTCGTCGAAAAAGGTCGCAATGGTTTCCCGTTGGTGTCGTATCCATTACCGCCGTTGATGCACGGGGCATCGCAGTGGAGCGTGATGGCGCAGAGTTTTGTGGGCAACAAAGTCGTTTTGCGGGGCAAGTTTGATCCCGCTGACGTGTGGAGCACGGTCGAAAACGAAAAAGCGAACTTGATCATGATCACTGGCGATGCAATGGCTCGACCTCTACTTGACTACATTGCTGACAACACTGACAAACACGAACTCTCATCGTTGTTTGCAGTGAGTTCAAGTGCTGTTCTCTTCTCACAGTCATGTAAAGAACAATTCATTGATCTTTTCCCGAACGTCGTGATTACCGATGCGGTTGGTTCGAGCGAAGGTGGTGCAAACGGAATCACGATGGTCGGTAAGGGCATGCAGTCAAAAGGTGGACCAACCGTGAAGGCCGCCCGAGACTCCGTTGTGCTTGGTGATGATTTGTTGCCGGTCAAACCGGGCGAAATGGGTCGCCTAGCACGCGCCGGAAATATTCCTTTGCGTTATCACAAAGACCCCGAAAAAACTGCGGCAACATTTGTGACTTCACCTAATGGAACGCGTTACGCGATTCCAGGTGACTTCGCTCGTCTTGAAGAAGATGGAACAATCACCTTGATCGGTCGTGGGTCGGTCTGCATCAACAGCGGAGGCGAAAAGATTTTTCCCGAAGAAGTTGAGAACGCATTAAAGGCCCACCCAGAAGTGTTTGATGCTGTCGTTGTTGGTATTCCCGATGCTCGTTGGGGAGAACGTGTCGCTGCAGTAGTTCAGGCTCGTCCTGGCACATCGCCAACGTTAGAAAGTGTGCAAGAACACTGCCGTGCCCACGTTGCGGGCTACAAAGTCCCGCGTCAACTCACCTTGGTCGAGCAGATGGTGCGTTCACCAGCCGGCAAGAGTGATTATCGCTGGGCTAAGCAGCAGGCGATGACCGACGCTGGCATTGAAGGCTGAACACAATGGCTGGTCCTCTTCATGGAGTGCGTGTCATTGAACTCGTTGGTCAAGGACCTGGTCCGTATGGCGCCATGATTTTGGCTGACCTCGGTGCTGATGTCATTGCTGTTGAGCGGCCCGAAGTTGCTGCACGTGTCAATCGTGATCGTCTACCAACAAATCCGTTGATGCGTGGGAAGCGCAGTATCGCTCTCGACTTAAAGAGTCCAACAGATATTGCGATTTTGCTTGAGCTCACCGATAAAGCTGACGCATTCATTGATCCATTTCGTCCTGGTGTGTGCGAGCGTTTAGGTATCGGTCCCGATGTTGTATGTGAACGTAATCCACGTATGATCTATGGGCGCATGACGGGTTGGGGACAAGATGGGCCGTTAGCTCACACTGCTGGGCATGACATCGATTACATCTCGTTGTCAGGGGCGTTGCATTTGATTGGTTACGAGGGTCAACCTCCGACACCACCGATCAATTTACTTGGCGACTTTGCTGGTGGCGGTTTGGTGTTGGCAATGGGCGTTGCTTGTGCAGTTGTTGAACGTTTCAGTAGTGGTCGTGGACAAGTCATTGACACTGCAATGGTTGATGGTGCTGCGATGATTCTCGGGCCATTTTTCTCAGCGTTCACTAATGGATTTTGGGGCGAGCGTGGAACGAATCATCTTGATGGTGGAGCACATTTTTATAACGTTTACGAAACGGCCGATCACAAATGGGTTTCAGTTGGCGCAATCGAGCCACAGTTCTACGCCGAACTTGTGCAGCGTCTTGGTGTTGCTGATGATGCTTTGCTGCAACCAGCCGAACAGAACAATCGCAAAGTGTGGGCAGCCGCAAAACAACGTATGACCGACGTCTTTCGCTCAAAGTCTCGTACCGAATGGGAAGCAATCTTTGAGAGATCTGATGCTTGTTTCGCTCCAGTGTTGTCACCGAGTGAAGTTGCAACTCATCCTCATACCGCAGCACGTGGAACCGTTGTAACAATCAACGGAGTTGTCCAGGCACAAGCAGCACCGAGATTTTCACGCACCGAAGCGAAAGCAGGAGTGCCGTGTCATTCTGGCCAACACAGTGTGGCCGAAGTCTTGTCGTCCTGGGCGTAACGATTTTTTAGCGGCAGACGGTCGCGCCATCGACCAATAAAGATTCGCCACACACGAAACTGGCGCGATCACTGCATAGCCATACTGCCGATTCGGCAATTTCGGATGGTTCACCTAAATACCCACGACCGATTCCGCGGCTCACCATCTTCTCTATCTTGGGATCACCGTTGATGAACCCTTCAATCATTGGAGTGCGCGTTGTGCCGGGAAGAATCGCGTTAACTCGCACGCCTTTGGCAGCAAACTCTTGCGCTGCACACTTAGTGAGACCGAGCACACCGTGCTTGGCTGCGGTGTAGTGAGGCAAGCCAGGAGCAGCAACGACTCCCGCGCCAGATGACACGTTGACGATTGCCCCAGAACCTTGCGCGGCCATGACACCAAGTTCGTACTTGAGGCACAAAAAGACGCTCGTGAGATTGGCGTTGATCATGTGTTGCCACTCGTGCAAAGGAAGGTCAATAAAAGAACCAAACCGGCCACTCACGCCGGCATTATTGACAGCGCAGTCAAGGCGACCGTAATTGTCGATTGCCGAGTTGATCACGGCGGCAACATCATCTTCTTTGGTGAGGTCGGCAGCCACTGCGAAGGCTTCGCCACCACGTTCTTGAATCGACCGAACGACGGCCTGAGCCGCGTCACCGTCAATGTCACAAACGACGACGGCAGCACCTTCAACTGCGAAGAGTCGGGCGGTGGCTTCACCAATACCGCGTCCTGCACCAGTCACGAGGGCTACTTTGCCTTCTGCGAGTCCGAGACGTAACGGGAAAGCCGCGCGTACGAGTTCGTCGGTTTGCTCGCCGGCCATGGGCCAAACGTTTCCGATAGGGGTGGGGTCATCGATGTTGTCAGCCACACCTTCACCGTAGTTGGTCTACGGTGTCAACATGCTGAATTACGGAGATGAAAGAGCAATCCTGAATTTGTTGTACACCTATGCCGAACGGATTGACGCGGGTGATTTCGACGGAGTCTCCAAACTTTTCGGAGAAGCTCCCGTTTTCATGGCTGGCCCAGATCAGTCGGCTGTCTCAGGCACTCAGGTCGGAGCCGTATTGCGCCATTTCGTCAAAACGTACGATGGCATCCCGCGCACCAAACACCTCGTGACCAACACAATTCTTGAAGCTGATTCTCTAAATGTGGTTCGAACCCGCTCGCAATTCACAGTTCTGCAAAATGTGCCCGATGAATTACCGTTACAAGTCGTGGCATCGGGGCGTTATCACGACGAGTTCGCGAAAAATTCAAACGGAGAATGGGCGTTTTCTCAACGCATCATGCTTGTCGACGCTCACGGTGATGTGTCAGCACATTTGAATACAGGAACTGGAATTTCATGAGTGTAAAAGTGTCTGGTAAAGGTGCGCTTGCACAAGTTCTTCGCGATGGCGTGCATTCCGATACGCGAAGTGCGGTGATCGTTGTTGATCTTGACGGAGAAAATTCAATAACAAGCCTGGCCAAACTCACTGATCCGCATATTGATGAGATTTACGAACAACCTATGCAACGAGTTATCACGGCTCTCCAAGAAGCGCACTCCACGAATTGTGAACGAATTGTTGTCGTAGTTCCTACTACTGGCATGTCAGGCGGTGCTTGTTACGCTCCACAGGCGGCGCTAGCCGAATCGGCACGCATCTTGGTGAAGTCGGCAGCCCGTCAGTGGGGAGCGAGTGGGATCACAGTGAATGCTGTCGCTGTTGAACCGCATTGGTTCTCGATTGATACCAGCATTTCTGGTGCTGTCGCGATTGCACCCCGATCACTTGCGGACGACGTCAGCCCAGTTGGAATTGTCACGTGGCTGTGTAGCGAAGCCGCTCGTGACATCACTGGCCAGACCATTGTGTGTGATGGAGGGCTGTGGATGTGAATGCCCGCCGTTTAGAAAATCGTGTTGCTGTTGTGACTGGTGCAGGTCAAGGTGTCGGCGAAGGAATCGCCCGTCGTCTTGCCCAAGAAGGGGCAACGGTTGTCGTCGCGGCCCGGCGTGCCGAGACCGGCGAACCAGTAGTTGAGTCGATTCGTTCCGCTGGCGGACAGGCAGTTTGCATCGTGACTGATGTGTCGGTTTCAGAATCGGTTGACGCCTGCGTCGCCGACACTGTTCAGCAATTCGGTCGACTCGACATCATGGTGCACAACGCTTTTATGGGCGGAATCCCGCACAAGTTAGAAAAAGCGCAAATCGATAAGCATTGGACGCCGATGTCTCGTACCGGAGTTTGGGCCAGTCTTTTTTGCGCCCGTGCAGCGATGCCTCATCTCATTGCTTCATCGGCATGTCCAAAAGGCGAGGGTGGCGGGCGATTGATTTTGATCACATCGCCGTCGGGTGTTGAAGGTAGCGCCAATATCCCGCTCTATTCACCGGCCAAAGCAGCTCAGCGAGCAATTGCGAAGAGCTTGGCGCGCGAATGGGGAGAATTTGGTATCACGGTGAATTGCATTGGCCCAGTAGCTGGAAGCCCGGCCTTGTTGACCGCGTTCGATCGCAATCCGGCACTTCAACAGGCTATTGAAGCTCGTACGCCTCTTGGTCGCGTTGGCGATATCACCGATGACATTGGCTCGGTTGCCCTCTTTCTTGCGAGTGACGATTCTTCATTTGTGACCGGTCAAACCATCATCTGCGATGGTGGATCGTTCTTAGGTTTGTAATAGAAATTCAATAACACGAAAGGCAAGATCATGATTCGACTCGTCACACTCCTCAAGCGCAAGCCCGGAACTTCTCATCAAGAATTTCTTGATTACTGGTTCAATATTCATGGACCGCTCATCAAGAATTGTTCAGCTGCTAAGTATGTTCGTCGTTACGAACAGCACCCGGCAGTATGGCCCGCTGAGGGAAGTCGTCATGAGCCAGGTTTTGACGGAGTCACCATTCAGATCTTTGATTCGGCTGACCAGTTCAATGCCCACATGAGTGAACCTGATTTTCCATTAGTCATGGAAGACACTGAAAAGTTTTTGGACACTTCAAACATTCAGTGGATTCTCACCGAAGAACCAAATCTCGTCATCGATAACTGAACATGTTGCTAGTGCCGACGCTGATCGGAAACTCAATGGCTTTGGAGCCATTGACAATTGAGCATGTTCTTGCCCTTGTTTCGGCAGCGTCTCAAGATCGTTCAACCTTTGGATTTACGGTTGTCCCTGACGGCATTGAAGAAATGACGAACTACGTCCAAAACTTAATGAGCAGTCATCGGGCTGGCCAGGACGTTCCGTTTGTTCAACGCCGTGTTCATGCCGACGGCTCGCAGGGCGAAGTAGTTGGCTGCACCCGTTTCATGAATATCTTCTTCCCGCTGGGCCGCACAGTGAATGGCGTTTTGGTTCCTGATGAAATAGAAATCGGTGGAACTTGGCTTGCGAAGTCGGCGCAACGAACATTGATAAATACTGAAGCCAAATTGATGCTGATGACGCACGCATTTGAAACTTGGGGTGTGCAACGAGTCGCAATTTGCACCGACGAACGCAACGAGCAAAGCCGTCGAGCCATCGAAAGAATCGGCGGCATTTTTGAAGGAGTATTGCGTTCAGATCGACCAAGTTGGGTGGCATCTGAAAAAGGTAAATTGCGCAATACCGCCGTCTATTCGGTTGTATCGGCAGAGTGGCCTCAGGTCAAATTGCGACTCACAACGATTCTTGGTGCGTCAAGTTTCTGACACCGACCGAGAAACATCTACAGTTTGGTCAAGCAACGCGCGTGCCGTGCATTGAAGGGGGAGTTATGAAGAAGTACCCAATCGAATTAGGGACCTTGTTGTTCACCATGGTCGAGCCCACCAAGGGGCATGAAGTCGAATACAACCGTTGGTACGAACGAGATCACTTCTATGGCGGTGTACTCGTTGGTGCTTACTCGTTCGCCGGTGACCGCTTTGTTTCAACCCGCGATCTCAAGGCTCTGCGCTATCCCACTGATTCACCCATGACCCCAGACCCCATGTCGGGTTCGTACCTGGCTATTTACTGGGTACTCAAAGGCCATCACGATGACTGGAATCGTTGGAGCGTTGACACAGTCAAGAATCTGCACGCAACTGGCCGTATGTTCGCTGAGCGCACGCATATTCATACCCAGTTGTACGACAACCAATGGTCAATGACCCGGACCGAAACCACCACCAATATCGAACTTGCGCTCGACCGCGGATATCCCGGAATCATTGTCAACGTTGGCGAGTTAAACGAAGGCGTAACTCACGCGCAGATGAGTGAGTGGATGCAAAATAATTGGGCACCCCGAGCATTTGCGTCATCATGGGGACCTGATGTGTTCAACTACTCAACGCTATTGCCATTGCTTGATGATGCACCGCCCGATGTTCCGCGCGTTCCGAAGGCCGATCAACGTTTCATGCAGATCCACTTTGTTGATCACGATCCCGCTGCTGAATGGGCCAATGGCTACGCAAAATTTGGTGCCGATCTTGAATCAAGCGGATTAGCAAAGCATTTATGGACGAGTCCATTCAAGAACACTGTGTTTGGCACCGACACTTACACCGATGAGTTGTGGTGATTGAAATGCAACAAATCACTGGCAAAAAGATTTTGGTTACTGGTGTCACTGGATGGGTAGCCGGCCCACTTGCTGAATCGCTTGCCGCTCAGGGCAACACGGTTTACGGTGCGGCACGTTTCAAAGATCCGGCACAACGTCAGCCATGGCATGACAAAGGTGTGCAGACTGTCAGTATCGATTTAGAAAAGGGCAAGCTCGACGAAGTGCCAAGTGATCTTGATCTGGTTTTGCACTTTGCGGTGGCGAAGAGCAGCAACTTTGATGAAGCATTTGCGTCAAACGCTCATGGCAGTGCCGATCTTTTAGAAGCCGCTGCGAATCAAAGTGACAAGTTGTCATTCTTCCACTGCTCATCAACTGCGGTGTACGAACCAAAGCACGGTGAAGCCAGTAAGGAAACCGATCTTCTTGGTGATAGCCATCGCCCGATGCCCGGAATGCCGACATACAGCATTTCAAAAATTGCTGGTGAAGTGCTTGTGAAGCACACGGCAAAGCGTCTCGGTGTCCCGACGGTGATCGCTCGTCTCAATGTTCCGTACGGCGACGCCTACGGTTGGATGTCATTTCACTTGATGATGATGGAACGCAATATCCCAGTGCCAGTTCATGTTGATCAACCAACGACCTATACGCCAATCCATGCAGATGACATCAACCGCAGTATTCCGTACTTGCTTTCGTACGCGAACACCGGGGCAGAAATTGTTAACTGGGGCGGCGATCAGTTGGTATCAATTGAAGATTGGTGCGAAGAGATGGGTCGACTGACTGGCATCGTTCCCACTTTCAATCCGACGACCGCGACGATTGCATCTATTGTTCCCGACCTGCAGAAATTACATGATGCTGGTTTTCATTCGTCAGTTGATTGGCGTGAAGGCATTCGTCGTCAAATTTCAACGATGCGCCCAGAGTTACTGAAGAACTGACTCAATCAATAACTAGGCGGGATCAATTCGCTTGATGCCTCCAGTTCGGCTCAAACTATAAAGTTCGCCGTCTGGACCTTCAGCAAAAGAAGTCAGGATGTTTCCACTTTCGGAAATTTTAAGAATAGTGATCCCATCTCGACCGAGAAGACTGAGTTTGCCGGCCATATCACCGAAGAGGAGAGCACCTTTCATCTTCGGGATCTTTTCGCCGTGGTAAACAAAGCCCGCGATGATAGCTATCCAACTGGGATGAGCAAATTGATAAATCGGAGGAGTGAATTCGTACATCCCTCCGTTCTTTCTTTGCTCCAGTCCTTCCATAAACGGCCAACCGAAATTCACTCCTGAAGTTCCGGCAGGAAGATAATTCAGTTCTTCATTGGTACTTTCACCCACGTCGGTGATGTAGATATCGCCGTTGGCATGGTTCAACGCAAACCTGTGAGGTTGTCGAAGTCCCTTGACATAGATTTCTGGTGCACGTGTTGGGTCATTGACAAAAGGATTATCTGTAGGGACTGTGTATCCATCACCGTCAATGTTTGGAATGATCTTTAAGATGCTTCCAAGAAGAGACGTGTAGTCCTGCGATGTAGCTCCTTTATTTCCGCCACCGTCGCCGAGCGAAATATAGAGCGCTCCAGTTTCATCAAATATCAAATTCCCTGCTTTGTGGCTAATGCCGGGTTGCTTGACAAAGAGAACGAGTCGACGAGTTAAAGGATCAGGCATTCCGTTTTTGAAGTCGTACGAGACGATATTCGTATCTTTGTTGAGATCGTTAAATGTCAAAAAGAGCCGTCCATCAATAGGGCTAATCGCGATGCCAGTCATTCCTCGTTCTGATTCGAATGAATAGGGAGTGACTTGATCGACTAAATCAATTGCAAGTTCAACGGAAGAGAAATCGGGTGAGGTACGAAACACTTCGCCCTTTTGAGTGATGACGTAGAAATATTGTTGTTCTTCACTCCACGCCATACCTAAAGCGAGTGGGATATCGGCTACTGGCGTTAATTTCAGATCAAGATTCTCAAGGTCTGCGACGGGAGGCAAAGGATCATCGTCGGGCAGCGGTGGAAGTTTTGAAATAGTAGTTGTCGGATTGAGGGAAGTAGTGCTGGAGGTTGCAGTTGCGGGTGGCAGCGTCGATGTGTTCTCGACAATCGTGGACATTGGAATACTTGATGCTGTTTCAGACGATTGCGAGCAGGCGCTGAATAGGAGAGTTATCAAACCCGTTAAAACAAATAATCGCTGTACAGAACGATCTCTTTTTGGACTGTTCTCAATCTTCATGACGATTACCGAGAAATTTGCTCGTACAGCATCGCTTTATGCATGATGAGATCTTCGGGGTCATCGGGCATTTCGCGTTCGCCATATGCGACACCACGAAGTGATGTTCGAATAGCTACTGCAGCAAAGCGCAAACTGGCGTACACGATGTACCAATTGAGATCTTCAATGTGTCGTCCACCAGCACCTTCGTATGCCTCAATGATGTCATCGGTTTGACAGAACTCAGGGAAGCCAGGCATCTGAAAAACATCAGCCAATGACTGGAAGAACTGATGCATAAAGATCAACCAACCGACATCAACTCCGGCCGGCCCAACGTTGACCATCTCCCAGTCAAGAACTGCAGTGGGTGTGAGGCCATCAAACAAAATATTTCCAGGACGCGCATCACCCCAGTTGATGACGGTTGGACCGGGGTTGGCAGGCTTGTGATTGGCAAGCCACGCAAGCGCTTGTTCAATCACTGGCAATTGAAGATCTCCGCGCGCCCAATCGTAGTAGGCGCGTTGCTCGGCAAGTAAGCGATCAATTGCATCGCCATCGCGCGAAGGCAAAAACGACACGTCCCCTTTTGCTGTTGACAAATTGATGGCATGGATTCGAGCTTGAACACGCGCCACTTCACGACCAAGTTCACGTCGTTCGTCAACCGACATGGCGTCCATGTAACTGCCGCCAAAGACGTAAGGCGGCATGTCAGGCAATGCCCGACCAGTCACGCGATCCATCACCAAGAAAGGCGAACCCAATATTGAGGTATCAGTTTCTAGAAACCGAATATTCGGAACAGGCAAATCACTGTTATTTCCAACGAGTTGCATGGCTCCGGCTTGAGCGGCCATGTCATAGATTGGAAAAACGGGCCAGTCGTTCATGTCGGGGTTGAGACGAGTGACAACTGGTTCAACGAGCCCATTGTGGTGAAGAGTGAAAAGCAAAGTCTCACTGCTCATTCCGGTGCCTTCGGGGATTCCGACATCGGTGATCGTGCAAGCATGACCAAACTGTTTGCCAAACCAGGCCTCAAGAGTTCGAGCGAGTTCTTCAGGATTACGTTTTGAAGGTAACGGCATGATCAGGCTTATTTGACGTATGCGAGTTGTTCAAAGCGATTGCTAATGAGCCAACCGTTCGCGGTACGCACGATGGTGTCGTTGTACCAACCACTTGCCTGCATGTAGGTCGGCTGATCGCCAGGAATACGCATCGTCATGGTGTAGACCGAGCGAACTTTGGCGGTGTCTTCATTGTCAAAGATGATGGCCACATTGCCACCGGCCGAAAGCGATACGTCGAACATTGCCATCATGCCGCTAAAAGTTTCAGCAGCTTGCGCTGGTGACCCGACGGGACCGCCAGCAGTGGAGTAATCAACATGGGCGTCGGGCGTGAAGACCTTCTGCCAGGCATCCCAATCGCGGTCAACAAGGGCCCAGGTATAACGCGACAGTAAGTCGGTGATTAAGGCGCGGTCTAGTGCTTCGTTGGACATATATTCCCCCTGGGTCTCATGAACTACCGTCACGATCTTAAACCCTTGTGATAGCCGAGTCACTTGCTGGCAGAATGGTTATATGAGTTCATCGACCCATGAAGGTTCTCGCGTTGTTCTTGGAACGTGCCACCACGACTGTCCAGACTCGTGCGGTTGGGAGGTCACTGTTGAGGGTGGCGTCGCCGTCAAAATGCGGGGCAATGCTCAACACCCTTATTCGCAAGGTGAACTGTGTCCTAAGGTCAACCGATTTTTAGACCGGGTCTATAGCCCCGATCGTATTTTGTATCCCCTCATTCGAACCGGAGCTAAGGGGACAGGCGAATTCCGTCAAGCAACATGGGATGAGGCTCTTCATCTAGTGGCTATTCGGGTTCATGAAGTTTCGGCCGAGTTCGGTGGTGAAGCGATCATGCCCTGGGGATCGGCTGGCACCCAGGGACTTATCCAAATGAATTCACTTGACCGACGATTCTTTGCCAAGGTAGGGGCTTCGCGTCAAGTCGATTCATTGTGCGGAGCAACCGCGATGGTTGGATCGACTTTGACCCTTGGGTCACCTTTGGCTAATGACCCAATGGATATCGAGTTTGCACAACTCATTCTTTTATGGGGAACTAATACCCGTT
>Ga0214919_10008466_pt1 | contig 13541 bp, 13 predicted proteins | sample LL1503_MetaG_FD_177994 | JGI IMG/M metagenome (GOLD analysis project Ga0214919, IMG submission 177994) | Freshwater microbial communities from Lake Lanier, Atlanta, Georgia, United States - LL-1503 | ecosystem: Environmental > Aquatic > Freshwater > Lake | place: USA: Georgia | collected...
TCACTTCCCTTTTCACCGGTTGCACCATCACTTCCCTTTTCACCGGTTGCACCATCACTTCCCTTCTCACCGGTAGCACCCGTTGCACCGTCACTTCCCTTTTCACCGGTTGCACCGTCACTTCCCTTTTCACCGGTTGCACCATCACTTCCCTTTTCACCGGTTGCACCATCAGTTCCCTTTTCACCGGTTGCACCATCACTTCCCTTCTCACCGGTTGCACCATCAGTTCCTTTTTCACCGGTTGCACCATCAGTTCCTTTTTCACCGGTAGCACCAGTAGCACCAGCAGCACCAGCAGCACCAGTAGCACCAGTAGCACCAGCAGCACCAGTAGCACCCGTTACGCCTGTAGGACCAGCGGGACCAGGAGAGTTATTAAATTCTTGGCGAATAAATAATACACGTTTATTTTTTTTATTATTTTGATACGAAACAAACATTAATTTTACATTTATACTACTATTTAAAAGGACATCTTGGGTGACAATAATTTTACTTTTTGATGGTATTTTTTTAACATTCTGTATAATACTTTTTAAACTAAAATCGCGTTGAAACGCACAAACTTGTTTTATGTTCGGAGCATATTTTCCTGAAATAATTTTATTAAGTGTATTTGAATTATTATTTTGAATATCAATTTTTAAACCATACTCCAAATGTTCATCATACAAAATTTTAGAGTCGCCTAAAGCTTTATCTTTAAAATCACAAAGAGACATATTGATAATACTAAAATTTGAATCATTATCGTGAAATTTGTATTTAGAATTTGATGGAGCAAATGAAACACAAGATTTTAGATCATGTATTAGTTCTTTTATGTCACAGATATCTAATACACCATCATTAACATTTAATTTATTTGATAGAAATGTATGTGTATAGTTAAATTTAGTGTTTGTATTAATATTTTTTGAATCCATGAACTATTTTACTATTTATAATATTATCTTATATTATATTTATTCAAAAAATAATAATTTTAATATATTTATATATTCAGGTTAAAATGGATTTGGTTTTAAAAATATATTTAATAAAAAACCACAAGAAGTTGAGGTTGAAACAAACGAAATCAAAGAAATTGAAGAAATGAAATAAATAGATATAAATTATTTATAAAATACAAGTTAAAGTTTATTTATAAATAATGAATAAGTTGTTAAAAAATGGAACTTGATGCTACTATAAATAATAATAAAATAAACAATTCGACGCCGTGGGTTGAGAAATATCGACCGTCAAATTTCGACGACATTGTATTGGATGATGTAAATAAAAAAATAATCGAATCTGTTATCGAAAATAATTACTTTCCAAATTTATTATTTTATGGACCACCGGGAACCGGTAAAACGACAACGATTATCAACATGATAAATGCGTATCAAGAAAAATACAATCAAAAAAATAAGGGACTAATGATACATTTAAATGCATCGGACGAACGAGGTATCGACATTATACGAAATCAAATTAGTGGGTTTGTAACATCAAAATCAATGTTCGGGAATGGTATGAAATTTGTTATACTCGATGAAGTTGACTACATGACAAAAAATGCACAAATAGCGTTGCGATATTTATTAAATAATTTCAATAATGCGATTGATGTTCGTTTTTGTTTAATATGCAACTATATTAGTAGAATTGATGAAGCGCTGCAAACCGAGTTTGTAAGAATGCGATTCAACATGTTACCCGAATCCAATATTATATCATTTCTACAAAAAATTAACGTGTCTGAAAAATTAAATGCGAGTTTGAACATTTTAACATCGATACAGCGCCATTTTAATTCAGATATTCGAAGTATGATAAATTATATGCAGTCGAATCAGCACGTGCTTCATGAATGCAAGGTTATAACGAATGAAGTGTGGAAAAATGTGGTCACAATGTTTAAAACAAAAACTAAACCTGCTCTAATTATTTATGAGTTGAATGAAATAAGTTTAAACTACAATATTGAACGTAAAAATATAATAAAAAGTTTTTTGAATTATGTTATACAAAATTATCCAGAGAACATAAATACCAACTTTTTAGATTTTGTTGAATATATAACCCACATTCAAGAATGTAAAACAGAGCACTTTCTTCAATATTTTGTTCTGAGAATGGTAACATTAATGTAAATTATTATGTATATTCATATTCAAAATCGGGATCTCCTGTTATTGTGCGTAGCACGTGTCTTGTATATGCCCGCGTAACTGCGTCGGCTTTGTAATACTTATAAAAACAATCTTGCAACTTGTATTCAAAGTCGGGTTTTAACAGTATTCTATCCTGAATGTTGTTAAACTTGGATTGAATGCACTGGTACTCGCATTCTGGCATTATATTTCCAACAAACGTCGCTTTGCATCTCGGATGAGAGTGCTTATGTTGACCAACATATTCAATCAAATATTTTTCTCCGACTTGCAAATCAAGAGGGCTGACAACAGTGAGCGGTTTCATGGCTGCTAACAGAACAGACAGATTAGTAGATTGCGTTTGTGGAATGTGATAAAACATGTTATAAAATATAAAATCAATTTTAGATTTTTAATTCAATTCATTAAAAAAAATAATAAAGATTAGAATTTATATGATTCATATTTTAATTCTTGTTATTATTGTTATTATTAAATATGAATATACCGCAATTATCGGCCGTGTCAACCTTTTCAACCAATGAAAATAAAGCACTACTATGGAGCGTTTTGCAAGGTGGCGGAAAATTTGTTGGAATACCCGAATCTCTGCGACACAATATTCAAGAAATGTTTGAGTCGACGATTCGTGAAATCGGCGAACACTATCGAAGATTAAATCAACCTGTAAACTTGAATGCAGTAAATAAGGAAGCGGTTGTCATTATTTGTAAAAAAATAGACACAGTCAAAGAACAACGACAAGAACAACGACAACCACAAGAACAGCGACAACAACAAGTTCCGCAACTGGAAACGGTATATACGGCGCAAGATTTACAAAAGGAGCGCCAGAATGCATTTCAAAATGAGTTTAAAAAAAAGGAGGAAGAAATGTCTTCTATTTTACGGCTGAAGAAACCGGAAGAAATTAAATTTACGGATGATGTGTATGATAAACCGATTGGAAATGATATGGAACGCTTACTTGCAGAGGCGCTGGCGTCGAGAGAGAAAGAGTTGGAACAAATAAAGAATGTTGCATTTCCACCGCCGCCGTCGTCATCATCTTTATCTGATTCATATAAACCGTCAACATCAACAGCAACAGTAACATCAACAGTAAGAGGAGGAGAGAATGCGGGTATTGAAAAACGTGTTAGTTTTGGACGTGAACTACATGTTATTGAAAATCGGCAGCAGCAGAATGAAAGTTATTATGAGAATGAGAGTGAGCACAACAACGGAACCAACGATGATGGTGATATAAGTTTTATTTTTAATAAACTGAAAAAAATCAAAACACACACAAATGGACAGCATGAAAATGAACCGCGTCAAAATGAACATGACAAAGGGAATTATGTCAATGAAAATAATATTAACAGTCACGACGCCACTATTATAAAAATGTCACAAGATATTGAATATATAAAAACCGCGCTGACCGAACTACTAGAAAAGGTAAATAAATTATGAATATATGAATCATGTTTGTTCACAAACAACAACATCTTTACTTTCGCCTTCGCCGCTGCTGGTAGTAGGAGATTTCGTCGATGGTTTCGTTTTTAATGGTTTTCTGTTCACTTTGCTTTTTGGAGCAAGCGAGCTCAGTGTTGACGGTCTCTTTTCGCATCGTTTCAACGTAAATTTTTTTGTTAATGTTGGTGTATATAGCAAACAAGGAATAGATGTAATGGTCCCATTTATTTTATCGTATAAAACGTCTTTTGTTTTTATTAATTTTTTTTGCTCGAGACAATAAAGTAAAAAATCATGAAGAAATAATTTGTCTTTTTCGTTCAAATTGTTCTCACCGGAATAATGTTCAACAAATGTGTTTATTTTAATAATTTTCATTGACTTGTCCAACTTTGCCCACTGTTCTTCCTTGTTCTGTGTTCTTTCTTTCTCAAGAAACGAATCTATATCGAGATTTGAGTTGCATTTTGTCAACTGTTTTGTATTTGTTTTTTTTAGCAACATGGATTTATATTTCATGTTTCTAAGTTCGACGCATTCTTCTTTCGACGAATTATTTATAGCATTGTCATTTATAGCATTGTCATTTATAGCATTGTCATTTATAGCATTGTCATTTATAGCATTGTCATTTATAGCATTGGCATTGTCATTTTCATTTTCATTATTGCTGCATTCGTTCATTGTTGGATTCGGATTCGTTGAAACAGATTCAGAAGCCATTCTATTTTATTTTAATTGTGTGAAAATGGTTGATGGAAATCTTTTTCGGTAACTTATATATATATATGAAATAGAGTTTAAATCTATTTCATAAATAATAATTTGTTCATAATTCAAGATTTATGTTATAATGAAAAATATATAATAAATGAATATTATACAATTTAAAAATAATAGAAATATATTGAATTAATAAAAATGGAAATAGATTCCAATCAAAATAGTGTTTCTATTGAAACTCGTAATGCCGATAATAATATTACAAAATATAAAATGTATATTTCAGAAGGGGTTGGCTGGATTGGAAGCATTTTAGTTTTGATACCATATGTAGTTCCTTTTTCCAAGACAAACGATTTTATTTTAAACACATTGGGCGCGTCTGGATTATTTGTCGTGTGTGTTACATCAAAACAATATCAATCTATTGTTATCAATGCTGCGTGGATTGTAGGTGGTATTTATAAATACTTATCATAATGTGTATTTTTTGTTAAATTAATATTGATTTTAATCGAATTAAAACATTCGCATGGGAGATGACGCTGATGACGGGTGCAAACTGCCAACACACATGGAATATGACAAGCGCGAAACAAAATATGCTAAAAAGTATGTAAAACAACTCATGAATAAGTTGAGAAGTAATCCAAAGCTAAATTTCTTGGTAATCAAACTGTAGAGAGAAAATACAGTTACAAAAACAAATAAAACATAAAAAAAGATGGAAAATGCGTAATAATAAAAACAGTATTCACGAGTCAAAGGGCCAAAAAGCATATCCATCATATTCATTTTATATAAACTATTTATATGTATAGTATATATAATAATTTATAAAATATTAAAAAATATTAAAAAATAGTATTAAACATTTATAAACTTGTCTAAACTTGTATAAATTGTCTAATTTTTCTAAAATAAAAATGATAAAAAATATAAACGTGGGTGGCATTCATGGTAAAAAATTAGGAATAATGTTGAAAAAAGAGTGTGTCGAAAACGATACACGTTATACATGGTCTGACTCTAAAAATATTTCCACGAAATCGGAGGATTTAAAGCGAACATCGTGTGAAAAATGGGATTTACCGGAACATTGTTTCACACACGCTTATCAATTTCGCGAAATATCCAAATTGTATTTGAACATGGAAGATGTCGGAGTCGAATACCGATCTCTTATTATAAAAGAGCTGTCAAATAAAATGGCGGGATATAAGCGACAAGATATTGATAAAAAAATATTTCAAAAAGATTTATTTGTATCTCTCGAAAATATAGTTGATAAACTATTATGTTCCAAACTAAAATGTTTTTACTGTAAGCGTGATTGCGAGCTGTTATATAAAAACATGTATTCGAAACAACAATGGACGCTAGATCGCATTGACAACGCTCTCGGACACAATACGGACAACGTTGTTGTTAGCTGTTTGGAGTGCAATTTGAAACGGGGAACCATGGACAGTGACCGGTTTAAATATGGAAAACAAATCGGATTAACATTACGAAAAGTAAATTAAATCGAAATGATTTAATATTTAATTTTTAATAATTCTGTAAAAAATGATATAAACCAAAAACACGTAATTATATCATTAACGCAAATTTCATACATAATACATTTACTACGAGAGATAGAGATATAACGTAAAAATAATAGGATGACAAACATACATGATGTTGTTGGTGGTTCCGGATATACGACACAAAATGCACTGTTATTGACAAATTTACTAAAATTTTATGAACAAAATGATAATTTAAACATCATGTTGCAAATTATTAACGGTCATTCTAAAATATCGCTTCGAATTATCGACTGGTTCGCAACCAATTATGGAAAAAAATATTTCACTGTATATACAATCAACAATGAATATTCAAAGGGTTCAAGGCGGTTTAAAGTGTATGTGGACTATAAATTGAAACTGAAAGCTTATTCAAAAAAACGGTTCGACCCGTTTTGTAGGTGGGATCGAATTACCATTCCGTATAAGAATGGCACATTCATTCAGACGACGATTGGACAACTCAATTTTTTTAAATGGGCGATTGAAAACGATATTGTGCAATACATTGAGCAGCACTATGGCACCATTGAAGATGACATGAATGCGAGAAACAGCACGTCGAAACGTTCGTCATCATCATCCAACTCTTCAACCGCTTCATCGCTTTCATCGACGTCATCCTGTGGCGAAGATTTGGAGAGTATTGCGAACGAGGTGAAGAATGAAATCAAAAGCGAAAAAAATAAAACTCGAAAGAAGCGCGAAGAATTGTCGGTTTCGGCGATCAAAAGTATCAAAACAGAAAATGTGGAAGTGGTGGTTAGTTTTGAATAATGGGATTAAATTGTCTTAAAACACTTGCAAATACAGCAGAAACAGGTATGACAAGTATGCCATGACAATCACGATGAGCCATATTGGTATCACGGTTTTATTTTTATAGCCGATTCCGAACTGGCGAACGGTTCCGTCTTTATGAAATACGAAGCTTGGTTTCACATATGCCATAATTCCAAATAAAATAATAAACAAAAGTATAGAAAGTGAAGTGATATTTTGTTTGATAAATAGTCGATTCATATTTATTTATTTTTTAGTATATATAAATTTGTATTTAAGTATATGAATATCGCTAAACCTGATTGTTATTATATCAAAATAAAAAAATATATGAAATTATACATTAACTATAATTAAATTGTAATGAAAGTTGTCTCATTACAATTTAATATTTAATTCTCATTTTTATTTTTTAATTGAATATCGGCGACGAATTTTTGATTTCTTTGATCTATTTTTTCTTCTTGAATATTTATTTTTGTTTTTTCTTTTACCCCCATCACTTTTGGGTGGTTGTTGTTGTTCAGAAGAATAAGATTCAGCTTGAGGAGCAGGAGAAGCAGGAGCAGGAGAAGCAGGAGCAGGAGAAGCAGGAGCAGGAGAAGCAGGAGCAAATAAAGCACGTCTAGCTAATAAAGCACGTATGTCTTCTGCATTAAGTTGTTGTTCAAGTTCACCTAATTTTTTCGTTCTTTTGTCAACAACGTTTGCCGGTGTTGATTGTGGTAAACCATTCTTTGCTCTGCATTCAGGACATGTTTTCCCTTGCTTAAACCATTCTTCAATGCATTTTTTATGAAATTTATGTCCACATGGTAGATATGTTTCTACAACTTCTTCAGGCCCGGATGTTATTGCCGGTTGTATTGGGCCAGTCATTGATTCGAAACATATAGCACATTTTCCTTTTAGAGTTTTATCCCTTAATTCAGTATGAAGTTGACCTAATAATTCTTTACGTTTTATTTTTTCTTGCAATTCTTTTTGAAATTTTTCCTTGAAACCGCTATAATCATCAGAATTACAGCTATAAACACCTAGACCGTCAGAGCTACATACTGCAAAAAACTGTTGATTAAATCCGACCGACTTAACATCTTGTAAAGCTAATGATTCAAGCGGTTCGCGTTGATCAATATCCCACAGCTTAGCGGCACTGCGCGATCCGCTTGCTAGTAAAGGTAAAGATGGATGAACGGCAACGCATTCTATCGCTTCTCTAGTATTCCATTCACGCATGCTTTTTAATTCTGTTACTTTTGTTGTCGCAGCCGACCCATTGCTAGTTTCTGTGGTTGCCTGTGTCATCATCAAAGAACCGTCATCACACCCAATAATAAATTGATGTTGGCGTTCTCTTACTCTACCTACACTAGAATACTGAAAAGATGATTTATAAGACCTAAGAGATGTTATAGCACGCTGTTCTATTATATAATGACGAAATTCACTATACTCAAACCGATCTTCAGCACCCTTAAAATTTTGTACTTTTAAAACCGTTCTGCCATCTGATGATTTTGTTACAAATGCAAATAACGCTCCGTCATGACTAAACGACACCAATGACACATGAGGACTCGTCTGTATCGATTCACTTCGTAAAATTGGAGAAAAACTATACAATTTTTCGACAGGAGAGGGATCGATTTCAAAACGATACATAATAATTCGATTTTCAGTTCTTTTTATTTTATTATTTACACCGACTGCGATATATGACGTATTTGGTTTTGGATATTCTACACTTCCTGGATGAAAGGCAATGCATGAAACTTCGTCGCGCGCATCAGTAAGAATTAAATCGAGTTCTTTTTTTAATGCCTTTAGTTTTTGTTCTGTATTAAATATATTAATACTTTTATAAAGTGTCTCTAACTCCTCGTATTTTATAATCATCGATTTTTTTTGGACTTCTAGTCCTTGTAACTGTTCTCTTAGTGGTTCAAGCTGCTTTGTCAGTTCGGCCACCAATGTATCATTTTTGCTTATTGCTAACATTTTTTCTAAGTGATCTGTCCCCCGTCTAAATCCAGGACGTCCATTAGTTCCTTTATCCTCATAAATATCCATCATTTCCTTATCAATATTTCTTAGATTTGTTTTTATAGTCAATATGTCAGTTGCTATTGCCTTTTTTTTTCCATTAGCTTCTTCAAGATTTTGTTCAATTACACGCAATTCTTGTTCAACGTCTTCTTTACTTCTCAAACCCAAAACAATAACAGTATGTGACGGTTCAAGTTGTTGAACAACATCTTGTTGTTGCTGTCGCTCTTCTTGTTCTTGTTCTTCTTTTCTATTTATTTGATCAAATCTCCACATCAATACTCTGTCAGAACATGCTCCTGCTACTACGGGAAGAGTCGGATGGAATTCTACACATTTGACGGCACTTGGTAAACCGAGTAACTGTGCCAACTTTTTTGGTTGTCCTTTACCCAAGGGATTTATTTCAAATAATGTTACAGTTCCCGCATCATCTCCAACTGCTACCAATGGTTGAGTTGGATGAACGGCCATGCAAGTATTTGTCCGTCCTTCAATCGCATTTACTTCTGCAATGGCGTCCATAAACCCTCCTCCGCGTTGAACAATGCTAGCAGTATATTTTTTCGAAAAATGATGTCGTTGTCGTTGTTTTTTTAAAGACCGTTTTTTATATTTCATTCTTATTTATATCTACCTATTTACCTAAATATAATACTCAACTATAATAACACAATAAAATAAAAATCATCAGGAAACAATAAAAATCAATAAAAAATAATCAAATTGATTTTTAAATGGTTAATATAATTGTTAATAGCGTCTATTGTTTCCTTGTTTCTTAACGAAAGAATGAATCTGTTTATTTTATCCCTGATTCCGCGCGAAGTTGCCGAAGCCATGATGGACAAACATATTGTAAAAATCATTTTGGAGGCGGTTCAAATGCTGTGTTCTGCTCGTCGCATTCTTCTTCCCGATGACGAGGAAGGCAATGCTCCACTTTACAAAATTGCACACAAAAATCATCCCGTCACAATTTGGTGCAGAGAATCTCAGGCGAACTTCACCTGGACGCTCGATCTCATTGATGAAATGCACAAGGAATGGCAGTTCCGCTATAGCCACCCTGAAACCAAAATCCATAAATCATACACGGTCGCACAGTATTTACGAGAGCATATTCCAGATGCATCACTTTTCCCCCAGCAGCGTCTCACTCCGTTTGCGCAAGCCATGCCTAATCAATACAAGCACGAAGATGCGATCCAAGCTTACCGAAATTACTACATGTCGGAAGAAAAACAGAAAATCGCCACGTGGAACAAAAAACGAGCTGCTCCCGCTTGGTATATTAAAATGTAAAATAAAATAAATCGTTGTAACAAATTATTTTACATTTTTTTATTTTTACTACTTTTTATACACAAAACTGTTTGTTTACCTGCGACTACGGCGGGATGCGCGACCACGACGGGATGCGCGACTACGACGGGATGCGCGACTACGACGGGATGCGCGACTACGACGGGATTGTGTATGAGTGTAAGTGTTTGCCGTTAATAATCTGTCTACTGTATTGCTAGGATCTATTCTTTTTTCTATCCGAGCATACTTCTCCGCCCAATCTGAGCCACTATCTTCTCTAAATTTAGATTTTAACTCTTTTAATGTATATAGATCTTCTCGCATTGCATCAACGTATTTTTTTCTTTCTTTTTGTTTTTCTGTTTTTCTTGTTGTATACTTATCTGAGTTTTTACGGAACTCTGGCGTGCTCATCTTCTCAATTTCGTCATCATCCTTCTCTATCTCTTCATTTATCTTGTCAATCATTGCCGTTTTATCTTTGATTTCGTTAAATAATTTCTCAATTTTCTCTTCCGAAACGGGTGATTTTGTGCGGCTAGGGCTACGTGTCAAGCTCATTGTGAACTTATTAAATCTAAATCTACGAAATGCCTAAATATAAAATATACTATAATATATATATATATATAAATAATTAATTATTTATTATAAATAATTATACAATATACTTCTAAATATTGTATAATTATGGTGTAATCTCTCCATTCTCTCAAGATTTAAATTCTGAAACTTATTCTGTGTCTACATAACTATCCGGATACATGTCGGCAGAATTCGCGTACTCTTCGTGGGCGTCGTCTTCCTGCATTTCATTTTCTTCATCCGGGTCATAGTCCGGCGCATCTCCTTCGTCCGCAACCGCGTATTCGCGCGCCAGCGCCTCCGGGTCCGATTCTCCGGACAACATTGTGCTGAGTATTCCGCGCTCCTTTTTACGATTGTTGATTCTCTCGATGCGCGTTAATTCTTCCGTTTCGAAATCCGGGTTATAAATTCGCAAGCCGGTATTTTTGCCGATGGACTGTGAACCCATTTTGTATTTCTTATGATTCAAGTAAATTTGTTTCTGGTCTTCCGACATTTGATCCACATTTTGAACAATGTCGTCTCTCTCGTCGTCGAGAGAACGCAAATAAGTTTCGCGAATGGTGTCAATATTCCGGTTCATTATTTTTTTATCATCAAGAATGAGATCGAAATACGTGGTTAAAATTCGCGATACTTCTTTTTGAACATCAATCGGGTTCTTTTGTTTTAGTCCTTGCTGTCCTTGTTGCCCTTGCCCTTGTCCTCTTTCCGCCTTTTTCTCTCGAAATTGTTTGACAGCATTAGAAAAATGCAAGTAAGCGTGGACGGACACCAAGAAATAATATTCGTATAGAAGCACTGTAATGTGTTTATTGGTTCCGTCGTAAATTGGCGTATTCTCCACAAGATCGTTCAATAAAAGCGCAGTCGATTGTACGTTCTTCAAAATATTACTAACCGGTTTCTTGTTTGCAATTTTATAAAAATTTCCAAGTGTTTTTGTAACGCGCTCATTAGAGAATGCGATAATAGACGATGCGTCGCTGGCAGAAAGCTGTCCAGTAATATAGGGCGGCAACGACTCAATTTCAGACACTTGATTCAGCAGCATGTTTGGATACACTTGTGTTATATTTTTGATTGCATTTTTCACAAATTCGACCGATACTTCAAGCGTATTGTTTTCACCATTTAGTAACGTGTTTTCTATTTTATGAAACATCATAATGCCGCCTTTTGTAACCACGCCTTGTGTAATATCGGACGGTGTTCTGAACACGGCATTCATTATGCCTTTGTTTTTCATATTTAAAAATGCTGTAATTTGTTCCGTCAAAAGTTTGCTATTTTGTTCGACGTGTCGTTGTAAGTTCCTGGATCGTTCGACGGTTTGGTTCTCATTAAATGCTTTGAGTGCAACGAGCACATCCTTGTCCTTGTCCTTGTCTTTAGAAAAGAGCGCATTTAAAGATGCAGTAATTGTTGCAGACACAGATGGCGACAGCGTTTTCACTAAAATGCGGTTCAAATTTTCGCTATAAGTTCCAACGCGGGCTTCATACATGGGTTTCATTGTACTACGGTTGATCAACTGAAGCAAATGTTGTAAATCTTTAATCGTGTAATCCAGATTGAATTCATTTTTGATTTGAGTAATTAATTTTAATTTATCATCATGCGTCATGCCTTTTGCAGATTTCAAAATGTTGAATATATCCCGATTCTCTCCAACAGTGTTTCTGAATTTGCAAATTTTATGAATTTCGTCGGACAGCGCGTTTGCAGTTGGCATTGCTCCTTCTGCTCCTTCTTCTCCTTCTTCTGCTCCTTCTTCTGCTCCTTCTTTTTCAGCCACTGTTTTTGCTTTTGCCTTTTCTTGTGCTTTAATTGATGCCGATTTCTTTTTTTTTGCGGATTCAGCAGATGCAGCGCTGGCAGTAGCAGCTTTTAGTCCTTTATGTTTACCATAGTTGCAATACGTCATAAACGCGTTATAAATGGTGTATTCGTCGAAATTGGAAGGCAGTTCGGGAATTACATTTCGCGTATCTTTTGGATCAAGCATGGTTGCCGCCTCGCTTAAACTGTAAACGTCGTGTAAAATATCGGCATTACAATCGACCATGTCGCAGTAATTTTTAATATTGGGCTCGCGCTGTATCATGTATTGTAATACGGTTTTTTCATTGTCGTCGCCTTTTTCGTTACAGCAAGCATTTTGGATATAATTTCTCGACAAGAGCTTTGTCTTGTCTCCCGTTTGTGCCGTAATCACATCTTGAATGAGTTTTTGAACCAGTAGAGAGAAATGAATGATTTTCGACTGAATCACGAGTATATTTTCCGTTTGCAAACTGTTTCCGTTTTTAAGGTTTCGTTTCAAGTCGTCACAATACGTTTTTGTCACGGGCAACGGCGTTGAAGTTAATACGAGGGACGGATTTACAAGAAGCGGGCGAAACAGGAAGAGCGCATCGTTGATTCTGTATTTTGCGTTTACTTTCAAAATTTCGCGCTGTTTCTTAAGCACATCGTGTTCGCGTTTGGCTTCAAATTGAGCTTGGATATTCGGTAAATTGACTATTTTTGTCTTGATTAAATTAAATAGCGTGTCTCGCATTTTATCCTGGTTTATTTTTTTCACAGAGTTCCAAGGGGCGTATTCGCTCTTCACTTTCTGGGTGATGCACGCCATATAAATAACGAATGCCAGGTTGGTTTCGTCTGCGGAATACGGGTATCCTTCAAATGATTTCACGCAATTAGGGAATGTGGATTTGGTTTTGATTTGCGGGACGGATGATTGCACAACGACAATAACGAGCGCCATGCAATAAAAAATGAGGTATTGGTTGTACGTTTTTTCATACGTTTCATAGTCGACGCCGGCTTTCTTTTCGAATTCGTATTGTTCCTTTGTCTTTTTTGCGGGAATAAGCAT
>Ga0214919_10008468_pt1 | contig 13539 bp, 14 predicted proteins | sample LL1503_MetaG_FD_177994 | JGI IMG/M metagenome (GOLD analysis project Ga0214919, IMG submission 177994) | Freshwater microbial communities from Lake Lanier, Atlanta, Georgia, United States - LL-1503 | ecosystem: Environmental > Aquatic > Freshwater > Lake | place: USA: Georgia | collected...
CTCAAAGCCGGGTGAGTGATCTATTAAGCGGTAAGACTGAAAAGTTCAGTCTCGATATGCTCATCACATTAGCTTCTCGTGTTGGGTGCAAAGTTGAGCTGGCTGTTGAGTGACTTGATAACGATTGCGTACCATGCGAAAGAACAGGATTCACTTTGGGTTTTTGATCTGATTCGGACCGGATTGAATGCTGTGAAATCCCCACTGAGCCCATAGCAACCAACGCGCTTCCTGCGCATTCACGGCCCGAACTTCTGTTTTGATCACTTGACTGCGTCCTTTGACTTGTGCGCGAACTGATGCTTGGTATGTGTGCATCATGTACTTATCATTTAAGTGAAAGTAGGCCACAAAAAAGCCAGCGCGAAGCTGGCTTTTGGTTGAGAGACTTACCGTCTCAGTGGTGCTGCTGCTTTGCTTCTTGGTCACGAAGCTTGATCAAATCAGCAGCCGTCAATTCAACGTTCTTACCGTCAACTGCAACAACGATACTCGTGTTGGTTTTAATGGCTAGATCTTGTGCTGCACGAGCTGCTCGTTCCATGGCCGCATAGGAGCCTGCCAAATCTGGATCAGTGGAAGTGCGAATGTCTTTGGTGTTCATTTTTTACTCCAGTCAATTAGCTTAGGTTGCATGCCAGATCTGTCATAAAACGCCCGTGAGTTAACTACCTTACCGTAACGCTTATGGAAGTTTTCCAGACCTGATTTAAAGCGTCTTCTAATTACATCTTCAGGGATATTATGGCCACCTTGCAAAACACGGCGCGCAACCCTTGATACAGCAATGTCTTCATTGGGCAACGACAAGAACCAAAGCTTAACTTGGTAGCCGTGTGCTTGCCACACAGCGATTTTTTCAAGTAAATCGGCGTTGATGAATCTCAGCGTTTCAGCTTCAGCAGGCAAAAAGTCACAGGCGAAAGTGGTTTTGCCAGCGCCGTTGGGTCCTGCAATGATGATGATTTTTTTTCAAATTAAACCTGTGTTTTAGTGATTTTATGCTCTGCAGGCCTAGTTGCCCACCGCAAAAACTGAGCCGCTTAAGCAAGAAATTCGGGCCTACTTGCGACAAAGGAGGACTTGCTTAATTTGGCATCAATCGATCTACATGACGAATTCATCGGTTTCTTGGTCTCATTTCCAATTCAAATCCATGAGTCGGAAGAAGCAGCACTGCAGAAGGCTTTTCCCAAGCCAGCTGCGGCTGCTAAGCGAGCGCTGGCTAGTCGCGATTACCAAATTGATGGATTAGATAGCGATAAAATGTCACGATTGAATTGAAGAGAAAAGAGGCCTACACATGATTTTGAAATTAAAAAAGGCTTTTGCAATCATTACGGGTGTGCTTCTTTTCTGCAATACATGTGTGATTGCCGCCGAACTGAAGATGATAGGCAATCCCGGAATGAGCGAAATCATGACCAGCATTGTTCCGGAATTTGAGAGAAACACTGGACATCGAATCCGCTGGAACCTCGGGCTTTTCTCAAAACTTAAGCCAGTCATCGACCAAGGTGATTTTGATGTCATTGTGACTACAGGTGAAGTTGCCGAATACGTTGTCAATCAAAAGGCCGTGATTGGTGATCTAGTCACCGTTGCTCAAGTCGGTATTGGGGTTGCCATCAAAAAAGGCGCACCCAAATCGGACATTAGCTCGGTCGAGGCTTTCAAGAACACGCTGCTCGCGGCCAAGTCAATCAGCTATACGAGCGGCAGCACGGCTGGCAAATACTTAGAGAATTTGATGCAACGATTGGGCATTGCAGAGCAGATGAAGCCCAAGACCAAGTTACTCGGAGGCGGAGGCCAAAATCCTAGAGCGGTGGCCGCTGGCGAGGTTGAATTAGGCCTATCGCTCATAAGCGACATAGCGCCGATCCAAGGAGTCGAGTTATTGGGGCCGCTACCTCCTGAGGTTCAATTTCTCATTGCGGAGCGAGCTGGGGTTAGTACAGTGACAAAAGAGATTGAGGCAGCATCTGCATTTGTAAAATTCTTGAGGTCGCCTCTAGCACAGAAAGCTTTTAGAGCGCAGGGACTCGAACCAGTAAATTAAGATGTTATTTTCTGTACATCGTTGACATCGAGTTAATTTGGCAAACATTCAGCTCAGAGCGAAAAAAGCACGCATTTTTTTTAAGTCAGTTGTGAAGCTGAAATTAATCCAATCTGAATACTGGATCTACTCTACCGAAAAATGCAAAAAGTGTCTCGTATACCAACATGTAATTGGTTTGTTGGAAACTTGCATGCGCAACTCCTGGCATGAACGCAAACTGTTTATCTGCGTTTGGCAATCTTCTAAAGAATTCTATTAAGTCGTCAGGCCCAGCGATTCCATCGTACTCACCACGCATGATGACAGTAGGAACTTTCACCTTGGTAGGATCGACCATAGGTAATTTGGTGCACATGTCAACATAGGTTCCTGTGGGTACAGAGCTGTCCAGAGCCATGGCTGCTTGTGCAAATGCTTCAATCATCTCCGGTTCAGCTGTACCCGGGTGGTCACGGTCAAAGACACTTTGAATTAGTTCGCGTGTAAAGGGGCGACGATTAGATGCTTGAAATTCAGGCAGTTTTTTGCGTCGCTCTAATAAAGTTGGGCTCCCATCTCCTGTCCATACAAAGGCATCCAAAGCAAGCCTGGCAACCTTCTCTGGATGCCGTTGCGTAAAGACGGCAGCTTTTAATGCGCCAGAGGAAATGCCATATAAAAGTACTTTTTCTAGCCGTGCAGTTTTTAATACGTAGTCTGTCACGATTGCCAAATCATCGGCACCATTTTCGATGCCACAATTGATAGGGCGATGCTTATCAGATCTGCCATAGCCCTCATTGTCAAAGCACCAAGTATCGAAGCCGCGTGCAGCAAACCAATCCATCACTGATGAAAAGGGGCGACCACGTACATGTAAATCAAATGTTGGTTGTGAACACCAAGAAGACCCATGCACAAAAACAATCGTACCCCGATATGGCATTGACGGTAGACGTTTTTTTTCCCAGATAAAAAGCCGCACATCACCCTTGAGTGCCCAATGCTCTAAGCCAGCTACCAGCGGCACTTCACCCATAGTCATTTCTGCCATATTTATCTCCGAGTTGCAGACTTAGGATACTATAACAACGAAGTTTGTGAATCCATCAATACACTCAAACAGGAGGCGCCGTGCAAAAGTCAGTTTTTTCCCACAAGCTATCGCTTTGTGTTTCTATACTTTTATCTTTTTGCATGAATTCACTTTGGGCTCAAGCCCCATTGAATTACCCTACAAAACCTATAAAGTTAGTTGTTGGATTTCCTCCTGGTGCCTCTTCTGATGTGGTGGCGCGACTTATTGCGAATCGAATGAGTGAACAATTGGGGCAACCCATAGTCGTCGAAAACAGACCTGGAGCCGGTAGCAATCTTGCTGCCGAAGCGGTTGCACGAGCCGCACCAGATGGGTATACCTTGTTGCTTGCAACGGTAGCAAACTCCATTAATGCTACATTGATGCCAAGTATAAATTTTGATATTCTTCGCGACTTTTCACCGATTGGCTTGATAGCAAGCGTACCCAACCTGTTGGTCGTCCATCCTTCTGCTCCTGTGAAATCAATGCAAGAGCTCATCAGTGCAGCGAAAGCCAAACCAGGATCGATTGTTTATGCGTCATCTGGTAATGGTACTGGTACCCATTTGGCCGCGGAACTGTTTAATTCAATGGCCGATATTCAAATGCTGCATGTTCCCTACAAGGGAAGTCCACAGGCAGTAACGGATTTAATTGCTGGACGCGTGACGGTCATGTTTTCTCCAACATCATCGGTGTTGCCTCATATCAAGTCAGGCAGCCTTAGAGCTCTTGCAACCACAGGCGCTCAACGCACAAGCGCTGTTCCTGACTTACCCACCATCGCTGAACTTGGGTTGACAGGATTTGAGGCCTCAGTCTGGTTCGGACTTATGGCACCAAAGGGCACGCCATCAGAAATCATTGACAGGCTTAATCGTGAAACAGTTCGTCTTTACACAAATGAAAAATTCAAAGAGCAGCTGGGAACTCAAGGCATGGATTCACTAACCAGTTCAACTGAACGATTCGGTGAGTATCTCCGCTTGGATACGGCTAAATGGGCAAGAATTATTAAAAACTCAGGCGTCAAGGCCGATTGAAAAAGCTAAGCAGGTAACACCCGACTTAATGGGAGAGTGATATCAAATTTAAATTGCAGTCGAAAGCCCTATATTCAAAATTCACAAAACCCGATTGGTCAAGCCTACCTGGTTGTAAATTTCATTGATTTGAGCCTTCGCATCTTCTGTCAATTTGTCGGTTACAGCCATATGCGCCCAGCCCACTTGCGCCCGAGCGTAGATTCCCATTTCTTCGTCCTGTCCCGAGGTGCCCCCGCTGATGCCATACGCACCAACCATCTCATCGCCACGAAAAATTGGTGTGGATCCACCTGAGGCAACGACCTGCCCGTTGGTAAAAACCGATGCGTTGCTTAACATCTGAGGGTTGCGCTCCTTAAACCATTGCTGAATGACCAGTCCGTCGGGAAATCTAGGACTCATAGAGCGAAAGGCTGCCACTGTAAAAGCTTTGGCGCGCGCTGTGTCTGGCGTGATGAAGCCAGCATCATCCATGCGCTCAAGGGCAATTAAGTGGCCTTCAGGTCCAACTATTGCTATGGAAACGGGAACACCCATCTCATTTGCTTTATCGATCACCGCATCAATAAATTTACGGCATTCCGTTAGAGTGATTTTTGTCATGAATTTTCTTTTTCAATAAAGAGGTCAGTTATTGGGATTGAATGCCTGCTGACTTTATGAGACGAGCCCACTTATTTGTTTCGTTACCTATAAGGGTACTGAATTCCGACGGGGTTGCACGCACGATATCAATACCCTGATTCTTGAACTGCAACTTCAGCTCAGCATGATCTTGCGCAGCTTGAACGGCCGCGTGGAGACGATCAATTACTTCTTGAGGAGTTCCTACTGGCGCGTTCAGGCCGAACCATACGGAGGTCTCAAAGCCTTTGAGACCAAGCTCTTCTACGGTTGGTAAATCTGGAAGTGACTCGCTGCGCCTTAAGCCTGTAGTGGCAATAGCCTTGAGCTTACCTGAGCGGATATGGGGCAGAACCGTTGATGCAGGCCCGAACATCGTGGCTACTTGACCAGCCAACAGGTCAACTACTGCTGGCGAGCTTCCCTTATAGGGTACATGGAGCAGGCGGACACCGGCCATAAAGTTAAAGAGCTCCCCCGACAAATGGGGCGACGTGCCGTTGCCTGACGAAGCATAAGTAATACGATCAGGCTCGGATTTGGCTTTAACAAGTAGTTGCTCCAAAGTAGCAACACCAAGAGAAGGGTTGACCACAAGTATGTTGGGAACACTGCCAATCATGGACACAGGGGCGAATTCTTTAGCAAGATCAACTGACACACCTGGTTGAAGACTTACGTTGATGGTGTTGGCTATGGTTCCCAAGAAAAGGGTGTAACCATCGGGCGCAGCAGTGGCTACAGAACGCGCAGCGATATTGCTGCTTGCACCAGCACGGTTATCAACAATAAACTGTTGGCCTAGGGTTTGCCCAAGCCTCTGTGCAAGTACTCGAGCTGTAACATCTGCTGAACTTCCTGCCGGAAATCCAACTATTATTTTTACAGGCTTAGATGGAAAATTGTCCCTTGCTAGGATTGATACCGGCAAGGCTAGCGTTAAAGCTACCAGTAGTCCGAGGAGAGATCGCTTTTCTCGTTGCATTTTCGGGTCCTTCATTGTTAGATATTGTTTAATAAATTTCATCTTACTCCTTTAGCATCGATTGATATTTGCAGGCAAAAACGGCATCACGCCAATTAACGACAGAAAGAAATGGACAAGTTTGATTGCGATGCTTTGTCGTCCAGAACTTTGCTTACATGACGTGCGCCATTAGTTTGCAGCATCACTTTTACGAAGTGGAGTGGGCGTTGCCTCACAGATCATGGGCCAAAGGAATCAAACTAAGTTGTTCTGGAGATATAGACATCTCGATGCTGACTCACTTCAGCAAGCACAGGAAGTCAGATGGAGAAATTCAGATACTTTGCTGAGTCCAATTTGAATTAAATCTGAGTGGTTGGCTGTATGAAAATTCCATACTCATTGCGTACATGGATACTCAAATCAACATCGTTTCTCGTGCATCAATTAATAGAAAGAGACGCCGTTTTTCGAAAGCGTTGCGGTGCACCATCGCAGGTCGACGTCCATCGGGCGAACCGGACGCCCGCCGGTCACCATGCCTGCCGCATGGCGCGCGAGGTCAGGCCGATCTTATGGTCAATCACCCACGCGCCGGCCTGCACGCGCTTGTCCGCCCACAACTGCTGCACCACATACGAGTCCCTGATCTCCATCTTCGGCCAGGTCTTGCTCACCTGCGCGATGGGTTTGGAGGTACGGCCCGCTTCGAACAAGGCGTCTGCGGCTTGCTGCCGCTCTTGTTGGCTGATCATCTGGGTATGCCTTCGGTTGATCTTTTGAGTACGACGAGTGGCGGCCGGGCGGCCTGAGATTTTTCTGTGATCGGCGGGGGCGGCAAAGCCGCTTCGCCATGGCTGATCACGAAGCGGTGCTCCAGCGAGTACCAGCACCCGTCGACGTCCGCTGCTGGCGCGGGCCCGTTTTCGTGCAGAACGTAGTCGCCAATGAGCGCCCGAGTGACGCCGAACTGAACGTCGGTCTCCAGGTGCGGATCGTCGCTCGAGTACAGCTGGGAGAACTGCGTCTTGTAGCCCGACTTGTTGATCAGGAAGTGGATATGCGCGGGCCGCATGTTGTGCCGGCCCTGTGCGCGAATCAGCGCGCCAACGGGACCGGTGACTGGAATCGGATAACCAGAGGGCTTGACGGTGCGAAACTCGATACATCCTTGCGCGTCTGTTACGAACTTGCCGCGCAGGTTCATGTCCGCTTGTTGAGGATCCTGGTTTTCGTAGTAGCCCTCGCCTGAGGCCTGCCAGATATCGACCTCGGCACCAGCGACGGGTTCACCGGACTCGTCCTGCACCCAGGCCTTCACGAAGACCGGGTCGCCCGGGGTCTGCGAGCGGACGATAGAGCCACCGTTGCCGGTCATCGGCGAGCCCTGCCGCCAGAATGGACCCATCAGGTTGGCGGTTGTTTCCAGAGTGCCAGCCCGACTGTTGTTCAACTGGCAGACAAGCGCGGAAACGCCGAGTGATCCAGCAGCCAGCACCACCTCGTTATGCGACGGCGTAGTCAGCTGTCCGCATTGCGCGATGACTGCACAGATTTTCCGGAATTCGGGCTCGGTGAGTTGCGTCTCCCGCACAAAATCGTGCAGATGCTGCACGGCCGCCGCGAGAATACGCCGCAAGCGCGGATCAGATGTTCGTGCGACCTCGGAGAGAACGGCCTGCGTGAGCTCGGCCTGGTTTTGAATGATCATGGCTATTTAATATGTAGGCCGCCGTCGACGACGAGCGTAGTGCCAGTGATGAACGACGCTTCCTCGGACGCCATCCACAGGATTGGCCGAGCAATCTCGATAGGGTCGGCCCAGCGACCGAGCAATGAGGTGTCTTGCCGCTGTCCCTTCAACGCCTCGACGCTCTTGCCCGCGGCTTTTGTCCGGTTGACGTGAAACTCGGTGAGCGTAGAGCCTGGACACACCACGTTGACCCGGATGCCGCTTGCCGCTTCCTCGAACGCCAGCGTGCGAGTCATGGCAATAATGGCCGCCTTGGTGGCGTCATACAGGGCCATGCCCTTGCGTCCCTTGACCGCATAGCACGATGAGACATTCACAATGGCGCCCTTGCCTGATGCGCGCAGGGCGGGCAGGGCGGCGCGGCAGAAGTTCGCGTTGCCGATCATGTTCACGTTCAGGACTGCCTGCCACTCTTCTGGCGTAGCCTCAGCGAACGCTGAATAGTTACGCATTGCTGCGTTGTTGACCAGGATGTCGATCCGGCCGAAAGCAGCTAAGCATTGAGAGGAAGCAGCAACCGCGGCAGCTTGGTCAGCCACATTGGCTGTCATGACCTTCAGCTTCGCACCGGGCGTGCCTTCGCCGATGAGGGCCGAAGTGCGCTCCAGCGCAGCGCCATCCATATCGACGATAAAGACTTGGGCACCTTCTGCGCAAAACAATGCAGCGGTTGCTGCTCCGATCCCGCCCCCGCCGCCCGTGAGCAGGGCGACCTTGCCCTCTAGACGGCCGCTCACAGCGAATACACCGGCTGGTCTTCGCCGGACACGAGATGCTCCTTCGCCCACTCCTGTGGCTTCTGTTCGCGGGGAAGTAGCACGCCTGCGGAGCGGACCCTCTGGGCGGTCGACGCCGTTGCCGGCGGTTCCTGGCCTTGCTCGAGGCCGACCGTCGCTTCGAATAGCATGCGGCGTGCCATCAAGATGGCGCGGTCGGAAGGCAGTAGTTTCTCGACGTCGTAGTTTTGGATAGGCCCCATGCTTTCCTGCAGAGAGGCATCTTGCGCGGCAAACCCGAACACGCCACTGAATGATCGGCGTTCCTTCTGCGCCTTGCGGTCGATCAGGTAGTCGTTGTCCTTGTTGGCCTTCGGGCGCCAGCTGCCTCCAGGCACGTTGGTGCCGGGCTCGTATTCGCAGTGAACGCCCTTGCCCTCTTCGAGGTGGTGGCGCTCTTCCTCGGACAAAGGTTTGTCAGGCCGGAAGTTGATGCTCCAGGCCCAGCAGTTGTGGTCGTCGATCGGCACCCACACATGGCCGCCAAGCGCATGGTCTCCGAACGGCGGAATCAGGTTGTACCAAGGGAAGATCCACTGGGTGACGCGCCAGTAGAACGAGTCTGGTTCACCCATGCGCCGGCCAAACAACGTGAGCCCGCCGTCGTGCTTCTCGATCTCGAAGGTCACGTTGCCATCCTTCTTGATGTAGTCGTTGGCTTTCGTGCCCTGGTGAAAGGGATCGTTATCGACCTCGTACTTGTGCACGAAGGACACGTGGCTGGTATCGATGCCGCCCTCCATCGCCTGCAGGTAGTTGCACTCCTGGGTCCGCTTGGAAACAAACACATGGCTGTCAGGCAGGTTTGCCCACTCGACGCCAGGTGGTTGGGGCTGCTTGTCCTTTGGACCCATGTAAGCCCACACAATTCCGGCGCGTTCGATGCAGGGGTACCCGGTGATCGACATCCTTTCGCACACCTGTGGCGCCTGCGGCACGTCGACGCAATTGCCATGGATGTCGAACTTCAGTCCGTGGTAGCTGCAGCGGATTCCGTTGCCTTCATTGCGTCCGAAGTAAAGCGACGCTCCGCGGTGCGAGCAAAACTCGCTGATGAGTCCCGGGCGGCCCTCGCTGTCGCGAAAGGCGAGCAGCTTTTCGCTGAGGATCTGCACGCGGACCTGAGGTCCGTCGGCTTCTGCAATTTCGCTCGAAAGCAGAATCGGAATCCAATAGCGGCGCAGCAAGTTGCCTGTGGCGGTGCCTGGGCCCGAGCGCACCAGTGTCTTCATCATGTCTTTCATGGACTGTCCATTTTACGGTTAACGTGTCCATTATATGAACAGTCAGCTCCGGGGGTCAAATCACCTGCGGCCTCCAAGGCTAGATGTCAGCCGATCAGCCATACCACGCAAAAACTGCCCAAACTCGTTGACCCGTGTTTCGGTCAGGCGGATGTCAGGCCCAAACACCCCCAACGAACCAGCCACGGCTCCGGTACTGTCGAAAAAAGGCGCGGCAACAGCGTAGGCCCCCTGGATGAGTTCGTTGTGGCCCATTGCATATCCGCGCTCGAGAGTAAGGGCAAGTTGGTCCCGAAGCCATGCAAGGTCGGAGTTCGTGCCTGCCGCAAATGCTTCCAGTTGGCCGGCATGCAGCGGAGTGTAGGCAAGGATGGCACGGCCGCTGGCACCTCGCACGAGCTTTTCCGTATAGCCAACGCCCCGTCTGAAGCTGATGGGCTGCGGACTCGGCATTTCGGCCACGCATAGGCGCATATCCCCGCGGGCGACAAACAATGCGACGGTTTCAGTCGTGAAAGTCCACGCCTCCGTCATTACAGGCCTCGCGAGGGAACTGAGGTCTAGGGTCGCGCTCCAGTTGTGCGCGAGTTTCGCGACAGAAGGCCCGAGGCGGAACCGTTGTGGCTCGCCGGATGAGGTCACGAAGCCCTTCTTCTCAAGCGTATTGAGCAGGCGGTACAGGGTCGGTCGGCTCAGTCCCACTATCTTCACGAGATCCGCTACGAGGAGGTCATGGTGCGCAGGGCCGAACGCGGCCAGCACATCCAACGCCCGTTCCACAGCGCGCACGCCTTCGCCAGCAACCGGTGTGGGCTTTTGGTCGGATTCTGTGTCCATAGGTTATTGATTTAAGGTGTGTTAGCTTTATCAAGCCAATTCGGATTGACAAATCAGAGACAGATGTCCATTATACGAACAGTCTGTGCCGATAATTGGTGCCGAAAACAAAGGATTCACTATGCACAAGCGGACATTTCTCGCCCGCATCTTAGCCGCAGTGAGCGGTTCTGTTATCGCGCTCACTGCCTCCACCGCCTTGGCGCAAGAGTGGCCGGCCAAGCCCATTCGCATTATTGTGAGTTTCGCCCCGGGCGGGCTGACTGACACAATCGCCCGCGCCCTCCAGGCAAGGCTGCAGGAGGGTTTCGGCCAGCCGGTCGTCATAGAAAACCGGCCAGGCGCAGGCGGAACCATTGCGGAAGGACTTCTGGCCAAGGCACCCGCCGACGGCTACACCATTTTGCTAAGCGCAGACAGCGTTCCGGCGAACCCTCACCTCATGCAGAACCTGTCATATGACACGTTCAAAGACCTAGTGCCGGTTAGTCTGCTCGCGCGCATCCCGCTCGTCATGCTGGTGAACTCTACGGTGCCAGCAGCGACTGTAAGGGAGTTCGTTTCCTATGCAAAAACCGGTGGGGTGAAGGCCAGTTATGGAAGTCCAGGAACCGGGACGAGCAACCACCTCTACTTTGAAGTGTTCAAGGACCTCACCAGCATCGAGTTGCCGCACATCGCCTACAAGGGAGGCGGCCCAGCAATGACCGACCTGATGGGAGGACATATCCAGGCGCTGCTGATCTCCAGCACCTTGGCAGTCCCGCAGGTGATCGGGGGCAAGGTCAAGGCGCTGGCAGTAACCAGTGACAAGCGCCTTGCGCAGCTGCCAAACGTTCCAACCTTCGCCGAGGCGGGCTTTTCCGACTTCAAGCCGCAGCAATGGACCGGACTGTTCGTCCCTGCCGGCACGCCGACAGCGATAGTTGCACGCATCCATGGCGAGTTCGCCAAGGCACTGAAAGCGCCGGATGTTGTCACTCGATTAAATGACTTGAATGCAGAACCAGTTATGAGTACACAGGCAGATTTTGCCAGCCATCTGCGCCGTGAAAACCAGACCTTGGGGCAGCTCATAAAGGCCAGGGGTATCACGTCCCAGTAGTACTCTTTAAGTCGACTCATAGCGGAAGGTATTGTTCATTGGGCACGTGTTGGTGAAACTGAAATCGGCGTCCCTGATTAAATGGCCGTCGGCGTTAAAAGCTCGTGGACTCAGGTGCACGTAAAAAACGATTTGCTGCACAGATCATGGGGTTAAGCCGCCAGCTTCAGACGCAAGCGAACAAAGGGTTCGACCTGCGTGTGTTTTCTTACCTAAAAGTGAAGGGTCATTGAAATGGCAAAATTACACCTGACTAATGGGCTAGATGAACCTGTCTATTCGAAATAAATTCAACCCAACAAACAGTCATTTAGAAAGTAAACAAAATGAAAAATTTGAAGCCCCCATGTTTTCTCGCATTAGCGCTGATTAGCTTAGGTCTTCTATCACCATTCAAAGCTTGGGCCCAAGAATGGTCTCCGACCAAGCCTGTTCGAGTTATTGTGCCCATCACGGGAAGTACCAATGATGTTCTTGCGCGACTTATTGCCCCCAAACTGCAAGAAGTATTAGGACAACCAGTGGTCGTTGAAAATAGACCTGGTGCAGGCGGCAATATTGGAGCAGACATGGTTGCCAAAGCAGCGCCTGATGGACATACTTTGCTGATTGGTTATAACGGTCCATTGGCAATCAACGTCAGTCTTTTTGACAAAATGCCGTATGACTCAGTCAAAGATCTTGCGCCAATTACCCTGATGGTCAAGGCACCGCAATACCTTGTTGTGAATCCTGCAACAGGAATCACCAGTGTTAAGGATTTCGTCGAAAAAGCAAAAGCGAATCCTAGTAAATATTCTTATGGCTCAGTTGCTTTGGGCAGCGCCTCGCATCTGACAATGGAGATGTTCAAGTCGGCAGCCGGATTTAATGTGACACATATTCCTTACCGCGGTGCAGCGCCAGCAGTGACAGATTTAATTGCAGGAAATATTCAGGCCGCATTCTTTGTGCCTGGAAATGTGCAGCAATTTGCTAAAGAAGGCCGATTGAAACTTCTGGCAACATCAGGTCAAAAGCGTTTTGCAAGTACACCGGACATTCCAACTTTGAGTGAATCTGGATATCCTGATTTCGAAGCTACTTCATGGATTGGTTTTCTTACGACGGGCGGTACCCCTCTGCCAATTATCGAGCGATACAACCGTGAAATTGTAAAAATAGTTAGGTCCCCCGAAATTACAAAACGGTTATTAGAAATGGAATTTGAAATAGTTGCCACGACACCCAATCAGTTTCGCGACTGGATAGCATCTGAGATTAAGAGTTGGGGAAAAGTGATTAAAGACACTGGCACAAAGGCCGAGTGATTGCGACATTTTAAGGCTGTCTTAAAGCTAAAGTGGCATTAATGACGGGTGGCGGTTCCGATTCCGGGCGCTTGATCTTGGCGGAACTTAGAATTACATTGGTATGTGCAAACACTTTACAAATGGAGACGGTGATGAAATTGACAGGTGGTTGTTACTGTAAAGCGATTCGATACTCTTATGAGGGTGAAATTAAGGCGGCTTTGCAATGTCATTGTCGCGAGTGTCAATATATAACTGGCGGGCACCCAAACGCCATTGTCATCTTGGATCTTGACGGGTTCAAATATGAAAAAGGTACTCCTGCGTCCTTCAAACGCAGCGACTTAGAAAAGCCTGTGACGCGTTTCTTCTGTCCAACTTGTGGAACCGGGATCGGAACACAAACACCAACCAGGCCAGGTTCTATGGTGGTTAAGGTTGGCACTTTAGATGACCCCTCAGTCTACAAACCCAAAATTGCGATTTTCACGGTGGATAAACAAGCCTTTCATCACATACCTGATGACGTGCAAGCATTTGAACGTCGACCAGGGTAAAGTCAAAAAAGATTGAGCCACTTTTTAGTTCTGCCACTGTAAGTTTGGTCCTGGTTTTCTTTGGGCTAAGAAAAAATATAAGACGACGAAATCTCATGAAAAATTTACACATCTGGGGACGACTTAATTCAATCAATGTTCAAAAAGTACTTTGGTTGTGTGAGGACTTAAAAATTCCATTTGAACGCACCGATGCAGGTATGCAATTTGGTG
>Ga0214919_10008469_pt1 | contig 13539 bp, 21 predicted proteins | sample LL1503_MetaG_FD_177994 | JGI IMG/M metagenome (GOLD analysis project Ga0214919, IMG submission 177994) | Freshwater microbial communities from Lake Lanier, Atlanta, Georgia, United States - LL-1503 | ecosystem: Environmental > Aquatic > Freshwater > Lake | place: USA: Georgia | collected...
AATTAGTCTTTATTGTATTTGCCATTTAAAATCTTCCATAGGTGGCGCCAATTCAATTCAAACAGATACTGGGTTATATACCCTACGATATTTGATACTATCGTCACAAACATCACTGTTGATATAGAATGGTAGAATATAAAGTTTATCAAGATTGTTAGCGGCATCGAAATTACTATTCGCCAAATTAGAATCTTCCAGAAGATCTCACGTTTTAAGAAATGAAGATAGCGCACGGATAGTGCAAAACTATTAGCAGTTTTGCCATTCTACACTATCCGTGTAGCTTGTTTATTGGTGGTCTGGAGCTGTGGTTGGGGTAACAACAACAGTTGCAGACTGTACCGCTGGCGTTGCTGTGGTTACGGAAGTTGCAGAGCTTTCGTCTGCCGATGATTCGGCAACGACAGGATCAAGGCAAGTTCCATCACTGGCAGTATTCTGACAAGTTTGAGTCGTTTGAACTGAAGTCTCTACTGTAACGGCGGAAGTTTGGGTTTCGGTTTGTGCCGAAACTGTTTCGCTTGGAACATCAGTAGCTGTGGTTGAGCAAGCTGCGAGAAACATTGATAGGAGGAGAATCATTGTATTTACCTTTTTGTTAAATGCCACGGATGAATTCCGTGGTCTTGGTTGAGAGAGCGTTATAAAACTACTAATATTTTCTCCCTATAAAAGGAGGATTAATATTATGACTACATTACCTGGAACCCGTGTCAAGATTCCATTTGGAAAGATCGCAAGCTTTGTTGCTTCTCTTGTCGTAAAAAGCAAGAGTGGTTTTTCGAAAGAGGAGGGAGCTGAAATTTTAGCTGACTTTCTGGAACTCTTTGCCGATGTACTAACCAGCAATACTTGATCTTGCGTTTTGATAAAACGAGCAGCGAAAGCTGCTCGTTTTATTTCTGGCTACAGTATAATTTCTACTACTTATTTCCGGTAAGTAGTGAGGTTCTAATGACTAAAATTAAAATGTGCGGAATATACTGTATCCGAAACGGTGATAAATTCTATGTAGGACAATCGATAGATATCAAAAGAAGGCTTGAAAAACACCGATCACAATTGAGAAATGGTAACCATCAGAATATTAGATTGTCTAATGCTTGTAGAGTTTACGGTTTCGCGGCGTTTTCATTTGAAATAATAGAGGCTGTTAACGTCGCGGGATTATCGATGGACGATGCGATATTTGTTCTCGACGGACTAGAGCAAAAATGGATGGATATTCTTGATGCTTATCATACGGGTTATAATTGTACATCAAAGGCAGGAGGATCACTTCTTGGTTTTCATCACTCTGAATCAACAAAACTTAAAATGTCAAACACTCAAAAGAGAAGAAAACTATCAGCTTATCACAAATCAAAATTCTGCGCAGTACACAAAGCAACTGATGAAGAAAAAGCTAAGATATCTATACGAAAGAAAGAAGAAGTTGCTAGAGACCCAGAAAAGCACAGGCTTATGTCTCTAAAAGGTGCCGATGCTAGAAGAGGGCATCATCTAACCGATGATGAAAAGAAACATCAAGCATTATGCTTGGTTAAAAGCAAACTACAATCCGGTACATATAAAGGATATCATTCTCGAAATGGCAAGTTTATATGCTGCATTACTATATGTGGTATGAGAAATAATCTTGGAAGATTTCTGCTCGAAGAAGACGCGAAAGCAGCGTGTTTCGCCGCAATAGCCATATATTATCCAAGTCTTGCATATCTCATTCCTGAGAAATATAAGGTTACTTAATCCGATTAATTTCTCTATTAAGATAAAACAATGCTTTGTGCAAATCTTCAAGTTCAGTATCTTTTGATTTTCTTCCAGCGCGAACTGAATATTTCACAATATTCCCACGATTAAAGTTTAGATCGTGGGACTCTATAAAATCTATAACCTCTATAGTCCCTTGATAATGGGTGGGGTGTTCCACTGCCTTATTACATTCTTCAATTTTCTCTTCTTCTGCCTTGACTTGGGCTGCGAAACTGCCCCCAAACTTAGATAAAACAACTGCCTGGCTTGCTGCTTCTTTATTGTTTTCGGCCACAAGACAATCTAATGATTTGACAATGCCTATATCAGTCTTCTCTAAACTAGTCGACATCCGAACCTCGTTGCTCAGATACTACTCCGCCGATCAAATCACTGCTAACAAATCTTTTAGAATATCTGAATCGCGCTGAAATCCCAGCTTAACGAGAGACTCTACGAGCTTTGCCATCTTTTTGTTCAGCACCTTCTCTCGTAACTTGTGATCGAGAAATCGCTGTCTTTCGCCATCATAGTCGAAATTAGCTCGCCACATTTCTGGCACATCGCCGAGTCCGCCGCGATCATAGTAATGATTAACATCTCCATCGCGAACATCATCTTGGTGTTTGAAGTATTCAATAGTTTTAAGGCGCTCTTTTGCAGCAGAGCGGGAATTGTAAGTTCCCATGTTGCGGCCCTTTTCACTATAAACGCGAAATTTGCCATCTGGAAGCTTCTTTATGTAGGAGATTTTGGCCATCATTCTCTATTATGCGAAATTAGCAGATCGTTCTGCCTTTTTCACCAACCAAAGAAAGCAGGGCTTTTAATCTCGAATAACCTGTTCGGCATATCGATATCTGCCTGCCAATCCGTTTCGGTATTGACAAAGCTAAGAGCATTACTTATTGGCCCGGTGTCATTTAGATTTCGTTTTTTTACTCGATAATCAAAGTTAAATCTGCAAGTAAATATAGTAATAATCATCATATCATTGGGATATTATTAATGAATAATTTAAATAAAACATGTAAAACATGTTCGCTGCTAAAGCCAATTTCAGAATTTAACAGCAATGATAAATCAAAAAATACATATAAATCATCATGCAAAACTTGTTGTATAAATTACAATCGAAAATATAGGGCAGAGCACAAGCGACCAGTCCGAACAAAAGAAGAAAGTCATAAACATTATATGAACATTAAAAATGACAAAGCAAGACTAGACCGCAGGTCTGAACTCGAAACAGCAAGGCGTAAATTACCAGAATATAGATACAAATTGTACGCTAAAAACGCAAAAAGAACCAATAGAACGTTTGATATATCGTATTTGGATTTTATGAAATTCTGGCAAATGCCGTGTTATTATTGTGGCGATAATATTGACCTAGTCGGACTTGATCGAGTAACTAATACTGACGGATATGTTCTTGATAATCTCGTTTCGTGTTGTGAATCATGCAATAAAAGCAAAAATAAGCTATCGTTGCCTGATTTTCTAAGCAGAATAGAGGTTATTTACTCATTTGTCGTTCTCGGCATCAGGGCCATCAACTGTAAGACATTTAAATCTGCTCCTAGCAATAAACACATTTATCATTCATCAGTTAGGGCCAAGCTAGCAACTTACAAACGTAGCGCCGCCGAACGGCAAATTACATTTAACATCAGCGATGTTGAATTTTTATCATTTTGGAATAAAGAGTGTCATTATTGCGGTGATCAAATTGAAACTATTGGATTGGACAGAAGTGATAATGATATTGGATATGAACTGTCTAACATTGTATCTTGCTGTAAGGATTGCAACTTTATAAAGTTTACATTAGGTTATGATGATTTCATCATCAAGGTCACCAAAATCTATACCAGACACATAGCTAATAATTAATTCTTTCTTTAATCCAAGCTCCGGACCAATCAGTCCAAAATATTACCTTTATGCCTGCCTTTTTAATGTGTTTAAAGCAATTCTCACAAGGTCTAGAGATTGTTTGTTGGCCGTTCTTTCTAAAGCGAGTGACGTAAAGTACGTCGTCCTTAGTAGCCCGAGCTTTATCTATAACCTGCATTTCGGCATGACAGCAATAAGATTCGCTCTTATCGTTAAATGTTCTCTTAAATTTCGGAGAAGACTTCTCTCCATTGATACCATAAATTATTGACTTACCACGACAAATCCAGGAGACAAGATGATACGCCTCGCCATTTGTCAATGCTGCTTTACGAAGCTTCGCCGCTTGGGCTACACTCTAGAGACACTCGTGACATGAAAGCCATCCTTTTATTTCTTGAAATTAATTGTTTATCTTCCGACCATCAAAACCGCGCGGCACCCAGCCGCTCCATAGAATCTAACCACCGCCATCCCGGAGTCAACAGGGATCGAAAGTTTTTTCAAACGGTGAACAAAGAATCGAGATTAAAAATCAGCCACGTCGAGAAGGCCGGGCATATCTCCTCGAATCGCTCGATTGCCTCCATCGTCTGTCGCGGATGATAAAAACATTGCCCGTCAATCGTGATGGATTGAAGCGTTTTGAACTTAGCCTTGTGACGCCAAATCGAAGCTATTTCTTTTCCGCCAACAAATAATATACCTTGAAATCTGTTAACCACCAAAAGAGGCTTTGGATCTGCATCCCATTTGGCGTGAACATTTCTCATTGTCTTTAGTTTGAACTTCTCTACATAAACAACATTGACAGTTGTCCCGGAATGGTCAAGTCCCATCTGAAACCTCCGTCATCGGTAACTGTGTTACAACCTGTAATCTAAACATTAGACAAACTCATCGATATGAAATAAAAACCAGGTATAAGCGTCACGGTCAACTTGATGTTCAGAGTCCCTGAGGAAATCTAAAACATCTTCAAAGGCTGATTGAATGCCATTTATATGACAACACCTGTTTTTGATGATCGGACCTTTGCGATCAACATGAATGATGAATATTCCGTTCTCTATAATAGAAATGCGATCTGAATATCTGCCAGAATCGACAAACGTTCTTGATTTGATTCCCAGCCAATATGCATCACCACTAACAATAATCGGATCGATCATGTTAACATCTCAAGATTAAACATAATCCATTCGAGGGCCTCTGGAGCCCTGTCCTCGCAGAGTGCCATAAGCTCCACAATATTGACATTGTACCAGCCATCACGTTGTCTTGATCTAAAGACAAAACATCTCCAGTTCCTCCAATGGCCAGATTCAGTTACTGGAACCACTATCTCAAAACTAAAATCTCCTTTGATGAAATCAATATAATCTTCGTGAAAATATAGTCCATCTGGAAACTCAGAATATCTTGGAACAGATACGGAATTAATTCTGATCAGATCAAGCATCACATTATCTCGTCAAAATTAAACATCAACCAAGCCGCAAATGTCGAAGAAATTTCATCAATGGCCCTTATGGCTTCCATAGATTCTTCGCGAGGAAACCAGATATATGGCACGGGATCTATTCCGGATTGAATCGCCGCTCTATTTATAACATTAATCCCACGGCCCCTGAAGAATTCAGCAATTACTATTGTTGCTAAGTATAGTCTGCCACCACCATTGGCAACGAATAAAAATAGCGGCTTATCTTTTGGATATTTCGGAACAACACGTTTAATGGTCTTACACCAAAGAGCCTCCACTTTTACCACATTAACTGTCGTATTCGACATATTCATCAGAGTAACTCAGGATGAAATAGGAACCATTCCGCAACCTCCGGGTGGTTCCGAGACATATAATCAACCCCACGCTCTCTCGTTGCGGTGATTCTGCCATGATCCAGATAATAATAAGTGCTACCGGGACTATCTTTAAATGCCGGAAAGATCTCTACAACAATTCTGCTCTCAATAACCACGGCGTATCTTTTATACTTGGAATCGTCATCATCTTCATCCGGATTATGCATTGAAAACGCATAAAAACCATCCGCAACTAATTCCCACCAACCGTATGATGATCTTCCATAAAGTATTGTCGGCTCAATCATTTCGATATCCATTCTGTGTTAAACAAAAACCACTCGGCATATTGAGGAAGTGATTCAAAGAGAAAATCTGTAAATTGTTCGACAGAAACTTCCGTCAGCCTTGAGCTATCATGTTTTGGTATATAATAAGAAGTCCTAAGCTTGTCGTTATTTTTGTCGCAATCAATTATAACTTCAAAAACAATGTCGCTACTAATGACTCCAATGGCCTTCTTAATATACTTCTCATCAAGAATGTATAGTCCGTCAGCTGCATGTTGCCACCAATAATCAAATCTATCCTTGGTTATTGCTCTAGATTGAATCATGCCCGTAGCTCGTCAATATGAAATAGGAAATATTCCGCAACATCAGGATATGATTCAAATAAGAGATCCATGATCTCTGAAAATGTAGAAGCGGAAGTTCCATTCTTAATATAATAATAAAATTTAACCTTCCCTGATTTAAATCCAGATCCAGAAATACGAACCAATTCTAAAACAAATCTGCCCCTCTTGATTACAGCAAGACGAAAGTCTGGGCCATGTTCATCGAATATGTAAAATCCAGAATCGCAGTCCAACCACCAAGCAGTAGCCAGGCCACAGCTTATCTTCTTTGGTCCGATCAAGTGAATCTCCATAGATTAAACAGCAACCAGTCAAGCACTTCATGATCAATCTGATGCTTGGATTCGGAAAGAAAATCCATCGCTTCAACAATAGGTATTTCGTCTGCGGTATAGCTCAACCCCTTGAGATAAAACTTCTTAGATTTCGGATTCATCTCAAGAATAAAGCTACCATTATCAACAACGCTATAAACCGGAGTCTGTGAAACAATAAACATCCTCTTTCCCTTTGAGAGGATGTGAACCTTGAATAGAACCATAGAGATCGGTTCGATCATCGCGCTATCCTTGCTCCACTTAATCTAAGCACCGACCGATCCGGGTCAAGCTCGCCGCAGAATATTTACAAGATTCCTATATGGTGCGCTGAATCGCACCTAACCAGCGATGGCGGAAATGCCGGGATAACCAGTTCTGGACAAGTAAACAAGGCAAACGCGGTAAGCAGATCTTGTTGGCATTGATATTTCTTGTGAGTATCTTGTAAGAATAATAGAGGATACCTTGTTAGGAGGATGAAGTGAAGCACTGAACCCTCCCTCTTAAATTCTCCCTCCCGTTGTACCGCAAAACTATGTCATTTTGCGGTGGCGGCAGAAAAATAAATAAAAATATATTTTTGAGACTGCCGAGGAATTTTTGAGTAACGCAGAATTTCTACTACTTTATCGGCGCAAGAAAGGTATACTTTACTAAACCGGAGACTTCATGGCAAAAGCTGGGCGACAAAACAAAATGATTAGCAAGAGGGCGGAAGATGCTAACAATAAATATACCAAGTATAGCGAGGCCCTTGGTACCAAGGGCTGGTATGAATTAATTAAGGTTATTGTAGATGACATTGCCAACAACGGCACGAGCGATAGTTCTTATTTGCCATTTTCAGACGGAAATGTATACCTAATTGAGGCTGCTGGGTATTATCTCGGCAAATGTGGATTAAGTGAAACTCAAATCTTTAACGCGATACTGAAAGTTGTTCCAAATGATAGCATAATTAGAGTCAATTATAATTTGGCATCGTTACAAACTCTTTTAGAGGATGAAGAGGGTGGGTTATATAATCTCTTTATTAGCGCCAATACAGTTGGTCTTGCGGAATCTAAAAGAACAAAGCCAGAAGAGCGGCCAGCCACACCAACAAAACCCCGCACACCCCAAGCATCTCGCGCTTCCTGTTTAGAAGCAGCTGCCGAGAAGCTTAAAAGCGCAGGATACCTGGCCAAAACGTTTCAGTATAACCCAGCTGATAAGTGGCCACCCGAATTCGACAAAGGCTTCAGAGAATACATCGAAGCAGCATCAGGTGGTAAGGCCGCACTAGCAACCAATCCAAACCTTAAATGGGCTGATGTTGCAGGAAGCCTTGGATGTACGTCCGATTTAAACGGAGCATGTGACGCTATAAACTCTGATAAGTTAACCGCACCAATTAAATCAACTAATGAGGTTCCGGCAGCAACCAACCAAACGCCGCAAAGTGCGACATCACCAGCGCCAACGACTCCAGAAGCACCTGTCGGTCAGGATATTCTTGCTAATATTCTATCCTATATGCAGAATACAAAGATTGCCGAAACCGTTGGCCTCAATCTCATCGCAGAGCCACGCAGAGCGTCGATCTTGATTGAGGCTGCCGGTGGGGTGGATAACGCAGCAAACGTGCTCTATAACAAAACTGAGGGCCTTTCTAAGGCACTCCAGCCAGTAGAGCTAACTGGACCGATTACTCCAGAGTGGGTAAGGAGAAATAAGCCGGTTCTTCAGCAAATCGTCGGAGCAATTAACGCCCTTGTTTCGTCCGCTGTAAGAAGTGTTGGCAAATTATCTCTACTTCCGGCAGATCGCGCAAAGGCTGTCGAGAAGATGAAGTCTTTTATCAGCCAAGCCCATCAAAACATTCAGTGGACGAAAATAGCATCCAAAAGAAAGGACCGAATTCGGTCCGAGGTTGCCATCGAAATGACAGTTGAAGATAAAGTAACAGCAAGACGAATCAGGGCAAAGGAGAGCGTTTAATATGTCGAACATGAAGCTTAAAGAATTACGGAAGTTGGCGGCAGATCTTCCTGGAAATCTGTACGGCTCACCGATTTCTAATCAGACAAATCCTACAGTGCCGAAAAACTCTGTAACTCAAAAAAGTGCGATTGATGATGAGTCAGTTGCGGCGCTAGCAGCACAACAGGGGCCAGCAAGGTCTATGGACGAGTTTGAGGCTGATTATGCCGAGCTTAGTGGAAGACAAGATTTCGATCTACAACGACTCTATAGCAAGTACATTGCCGCAAGAAAGCCTATAGCCAAATCCACGGCTAAACCAGCAGCTACTAAAGGCACGGCGGTAATTGACCAAAACCTTTGGGGCGAAGAATTATCAGACCAGCCAGGCTCAACAACTGGGTATACCTATAAGATAGGTAATGATGGTAAGTCACTAACCTACAAAGAAACAGGGTCTACAGGACAGATGAAACCGTTAAACCAATCTTATTCACAGTGGGATAAGGTTGTTATCGCAATAAATGCGTTGGGCGCAAAGCAAAGTATCGGCACTCCACAAGCCGATAATGCCAAAACAGATCCTACCGCAACGCCACAGAACGCAACAACCAAGCCAGCAGAGGCGACGGCACCAGTCATAACAAGTCTCGTAACTAACATAGCTCAAATATTATCTAATGTCAGGGCTGGCTCAACTTATGCTGGTAAGACTGTATTTCGGAACGAGAAAGGCATGGTTAAAGCAATGCTTACAGCACTTGATGCGAGCTTTGCCAATGCTACAAGAAATCCAGCGATAAAGGCTATCGGCAGCGCGCCAAACGCCTTGGCACTGATTATAGCCAAAAAGAATGCTCCGCTAGAAAACGGAGCATTAGCATCGGCAGTTCCTGGTGATCTAGCCAAGATGAACGATAAGCAAATATCGAAAGCGTTTCAGAGAGATCTTGACATCATAATGGCTACGGTACGAGAGCTTCATGCTGGTAAGTTTGTCGATAATGTCGATAAATATGTACAATATGTAGTCGGAACGGTTAACGCCACAACACCACAACAACCAACAGTGCAACAAACCTCACAAACGCCAACCACTGCAACATCAAGGCCTGTTAAGCTTCCAGAGAAGGCCAGTTCACAATACCCGGCAAAGATAATTCGCTTGGCCTCAATTCGCAAACTTCGCGTTAGGTCGGAAATGGAGGCCGCAATAACTGGGTCAGCAATGCCAGGAAGAGATCGGGTGATCTAACTACTTGTTGTTGTCAAGTCGTTGTTTCACAATTTCTTTGGCTCTTGGCTTTTTCATATGATAACTTCCGACCATCATCAACATTAATCCTGGGTCGATCTTGTTTAACGCGGCGCAAAATACATTAAGCGATTTGTCAGAGATAAAGGAAACAAGCCGCTTATCTCCCGGTTCAAGAACAGAGATGGAATATTCTCTTATTGTCCAATTTGTATCCGCAATCATGGCGTCAAGATTTAGCAGAGGCCCGTGCTTTTTGTATGCTGCGAGCCTAATCTTTTCGTGGATCGATTCGAAGAATATCGGAGCATCTGTTCCGTCAGATAATTCGAGAAGCTTTTGCTGACAAGTTTCTCCTAAGCTTAAAATTGCCTTATCTTTGACTATTTTTAAAAGATCACTGACTGGCATGACATCAATACTAACGATGTAATCTTTAAATGGTACATGGATAGTTTTACAATAAAATGCCTTGATAGCCAGCTTAGAATTTTTTCGTAACATGTCGTGTATCGAATGGATAAGACTCCAAGATGGGTAAATCATATGCTGACCATCGATAGCCTGAGATACCGCCATTAATGATTCGTATTGAAATAGATATGATAGGGTAAGGGCCTCGGAGTTAAGGTTAAGTATCCTTACAATAGTATCAGAACTAACATAATAATAATTTGGATTTATTTTCTTTGCCGCTTCTTCGGCGGCACTTTTTACTTCGGCAAATCTTGCTGCAATATCCGCCACTTCACTCTCTGGTATCTTCAGCAGAGAGAAATCAAACCCATCAGCCTCGACATCCGCTATTTTAAATTTATGCATTGTTACCCTTTCTTCGTTGGAAATATTCCGATTCCAAATTCGCCAAGCAAATCAAGCCCAGCCCTGTCGCGATATTGGTTGATATAGTAAACCTCTGAAATGCCGGCGTTTAGAATTAGTTTGGCGCAGGCTAGGCAAGGAGAGTCCGTTAGGTACATCTTACGTTCCTTGTGGTGATCGTAATTCAGCTTGATGAGGGCGTGGAGTGATAATACTATATAATTATATCATATTATCTTTTGGTACGCCGGGGACTCTAAGCTCCCGGCCATCAGGTTCAAAAAAGCCATCGACTTTCCATAGAAAGCCTGACTTGTTCTTACCAGAGTTGAAAAGCCACCATGGAATTTGCGGAAGATCGATCGAATTGTTATTAGCGCCATTCAAATCAGAATCTAACTCAATTTTACAGGATTTACACCTGTAAACCTTACCCTTCCTGTTGCTTTTCAGTACCAATGAGCAGTTTGAACAACGCTGAGAGCGATAAGGAGATTTATTAAAACTCAAGGATACATCCTTTAATTCTAATTTCTGCCGTATCTTTTCTTCGATTATCGAGTTTGTCCAACTACGCATTAAACGTGACGTTTTCTTTCCGTGAAATATATTAACCACCTCTTCAAGCTTAACCTCTTTAATATGATCTAGGTCAAGCTGATTAATTGACCAGTGAATGAAGTTTTCGCGATGTTCTTGACAGGCTTTAAATGCCTTGGATCCCTTCTTTTTTCGAAGCATCTTTCTGCAAATTGACTCTAGAGAGTGTCCATCTTTATCGTGATGAGGTGTTGCTTGGCCATCGGAAAAGGTCAAAACGGTTTTAAATCCAGTATCTCCACCAACCGTTATTCCATCTGATTTAGGATGTGATTTCTTCTCCCATCTTATTATCACAGTATCAGCGGTAATAAGAAACGATTTCTTCATCACCCATTCTTCATCTTTTGAATAGGTATCAAGATATTTATAATTTTGAATAGGAAGGTAGATTGGCTTAAACTTTGATCCAAGCGGACCAAGTCTTAAAAATCCAAAAATTGCCCTGCTTTCACTTTTTACAAAGGTTCCGCATCCTGAAGATATTTCAATTGAGAAATTATCTGGAATATTTGGTTTTACTACTTTTAATTTTTTTAGTTTTGCCGATAATCTAGCGCTATGTTCCGCATCCTTAGCCTGTGTAAGAGACCAAAGCATTCTTCTTCTGTTTTCAACGGCAGATCCTATAGCCCCAAGAGCCTGATAGAATATCATATTCTTCAGGGTACATGATAGTGGATTATACTTTATAACGTTATGATCATGGTAGAGTGGAAGATTCAATAAATCATTTCGTATGGAGAATTCTCCGTTTGTATATTTTATATGAGTCTTCCAAAGATACTCTATACACATTGAGTAGAATATCTTCGCTCTATACAGAACTTTCGATAAGTCATGCCTTTTCTTATTATTGGCAATTGATAGGCTGTGCTTTGTAGTTCTTAGCATGACATATATTGTATTTATAGTAGTAGAAAATTATGATATTCTAGTTAAAATGATATTCTAGTTAAAAGCACTCCAAATTCTTTCAGAAGGTTTACGCCATCCAAAGATCGGTACTCATCGATATATATCACATGTTTTATATTGGCATTCAATATTATCTTGGCGCATAACAAACATGGAGAATGAGTTATGTACATTTTACGATCTTTATGATCGTTATAGTTAAGTTTAATAACGGCGTTGTTCTCGGCATGAATAAAACCTGATTCACCTGGGCTAATCGAATCAACAGAATTGGGCCCGCCGGAGTGGTTACCATTATAGCCAACGGATAAAACCTGAGTGTTATCCATGGTAACAATGACGGCGCCAACCTTTAGCCTCGGATCATAAGAACGCTGCGAAATCAACACAGCGAAATCTGACCATATTTTATCCCACGATGGTCGAGAATCTATCATTATACCAGCCTCATATCTGACAAGTGAAATAGAATATATTCCATACATTGCGGAGTGTTTTCTGTTATGAAATCAAAGAACGCCGACGCCGAAACATCTTCCATCACATCGGATAGCAGATCTGGCGCCGGCTTCATATTGTTTATATAGAAAACAGTGTCTGGATCAGAAATCAAATATGATTCTGCCAACCAAAGAAGCTCTTGTTTCTCAGCTGACCAATACCCAGTTGTTCTTGTTTCGTCTGTGTTATGTTTGAATATAACAAAAAACTCATCGTCACTTTGACTAAACTGACCATCGATATCCCAAAAGTTGTATGGCTTTTCGATTGGTTTTAACATCATTTATCAAATTCGCCAGTTATTTTTGAAGCATATATGTCACGAACGCCAAACGCAACTGAGCTATTTACCTTATCGAGAATATCGATGAAGAATAGTGAATCCTCCTTCGATGTATGATAAACGATCTTTACAAGCATCGCCTCATCTTCTTGGCCGGCAGATCTCCCAACCTCATAATCCTGAGCGTCTTCCTTGGAAAATGGTGAGTTTCTAAGCGGCTGATATCGATACCATCGTCTATTTTCTGGCTTAATCGCCTCGTCAATACAATTGAGATAGCCAATACGCTTTATGATCTTTTCGCGAACCGTAGGATCTTTTTCGGCCGGAAGTCTTGCCGAGATATCCTTGATTGAACAAAGAGAAGCAGCTCGCTTTCTGATCCTTGAGTCCGAAGATGATAGACCACGCTTTGCCGCCTTTAGTTTATCGGCGGCCAAACATTCATCAATTGTGGCGATATGAAATATCCAGGTTGAAGATGATATCAGGATTTTGCGATGTTCCTCTTTGATGTAAACCAAATTCTTCACGGCAAGAAGAATAAGACCATAGAAGCCCTTCCTGTTGACATATTTTGGATCCTGTGGTTGGGGCCACGGACTCCAAGATTGGAGAGGATAACTATTCCAAAACGGATCCGATATAAGTGCCTTGAAGTCCTTTGTGGGCAGGGATACTAAGTAATTTACGACAGAAAGATATTTCTTATCTGGTTTTCCTCCGTATTTTCTAATGTCAACCGGGGCCTTTGGATATTTTTCAATGAGATGAG
>Ga0214919_10008470_pt1 | contig 13537 bp, 10 predicted proteins | sample LL1503_MetaG_FD_177994 | JGI IMG/M metagenome (GOLD analysis project Ga0214919, IMG submission 177994) | Freshwater microbial communities from Lake Lanier, Atlanta, Georgia, United States - LL-1503 | ecosystem: Environmental > Aquatic > Freshwater > Lake | place: USA: Georgia | collected...
GTTTTTACTCCATCTGCGTCATGATCAAATAAAATTCCAGCACTTAAACCCACTGTTTCAACTTTGCCACTGCCATCCAAATCAAAGGCAAGTGGATCATATTGTTGAGGTTTTTTCTGGGGTTCTAATTGCTCAAATAACAAATATGTCTGTTTATCAGCGTGCGCTTCATCGTGTTTAATTCCGTACATTTGGCTACCATCCGCATATCTAAGGGATAGCATATAATCAATTGCCTGCTGATGTTTGCTTGTAATATCCGCTGCTGTTCCAACCGCCGCTAAATTAACTTTGGTGTAAACCGAATCACCTTGTGATGTTATGACTTGACTACGCGTATTGCCAGTTGATGCCCAATCGCTACGCGGTGCTGTTATGCCTATAAACAGCTCATGTTCCTGCCCGATTCTGATTAAACCTGCACCAGTTTGGTCGATTTCAAATTTAGTTTTATCTTTGAATAACTCAGCTAATTCAAGTAGTGCATCACTATTGATCGCTAGCGAGTCTTTGACCGTGATATCTTTACCGCTACTCATTAAATTTTCTATGGAGAAATTATCCATAAAGTGAAACCCAAGGTTAGCAATCTCACCAGCTAAACTATTTGCATTCATTGCTTCTAACATTACGGTTGTGTTTTCCGCGTTACCATTAGCATTCAAAATAGTAATATCTTCACCTACTTGGGGTTCTTTGAGATAACTACTAACTGGATCTCCAACTATTCGATAATTAATAATATTACTTCCTGAGGAGTCCTTTTGCCATGCCTGAGCTAAACTATCTTCTGCTAATTGGTTCTCTAAGCTTGCTAGCTCGTCCAGTGCATTTTTACGCATTATTGTCAGTTGTGGATCTGAGGCTGGCATAGCTGCAAGCTCCTTGCCTAATTGAGCAACTTTATCACTGTATTCAGAGCGTTGCTCTGCCGTTAATGTTTTAGCATTATCCAGAATCTCTCGGGTATTATATGCATTATATGTTGTAGTCTTAATGTTGTAAATTACGCCTAACATTTGGGACAATGCCCCTCCCAGCGAATGTCCAACTATTTCAGAGATAGTAAATCCATTGCTAGCCGCTTGATCCATTAACTTCTTCGCATCAGCAAGTTGTGCCGGGACTTTACCTTGCCACATATTAATATCAGCATGGATATCACTTGCTCTAGTAATTTCTGTACCACGATTAGCAAGAATGTATTTACCATTACCATCTGTGTAAACTGCACCGTAATAACCTGTTGAAGGATTGCTATATTCCAGATATTTGATTGGGTTACCATCTGCATCTTTCTCCAAGGCAGCTTTTTTCCACAAAATTGGTTCACCTTTACTAGTTCTACCAACGTCAATACTATTTGTAGCATCATATACACCATTTGCCAAATTTTGATCAATTTGATAAGCCATTTTTATTACCACTTAAATTTTAATTGTGCATTTATTTGAAATAATACTAAAAGAATCTACGCCACCAACCTGGTTTTGCATTCTCGTACTTAAAATCACCTTTTACCCAATTACGTCCATCGTGAGATATTGCAATTTTATAATTAAGCCCCACAGCGATACAAGTATTTGAGCTGCATGCTAAGTGTATTGGGTTGTAATCATCATGCCCTTCATAATGTAACAATAAAGACTCCCACTTTATTCCATCATAAGAAAGATTTACAATGCTTGTACCTATAAATTTATTATCCAAGCCAAAAACTAGTTCAGATGAGGCAGACATTATTGAAGAACTGCGCCAATCATTGCTCCCATCAACTAAAACCGATGCTGTGTCCTCAGTATCGTCAACGAGCCTATCTTTACCTGGTTTCTCAGACATAGCGACAAACCTGTCTTTACCACGAGCAAGATTTAAAATTCGCTCTGGATATGATTCAACACTCCACTTATTATTAACTAAATCTTTAATAAAAATCAAGCTGCTATACTCACCACCATGCTTCCAATTACTAGTAGTTACTAATTTATCATTACTTGCTACCATATTATAAAAATGTTTTTCATAGCGCGTTGCGCTTTCTTCGTACTTAGCCCAATCACGATAGTCAAGCTTAGTATGTAAATCTGGACTTTCTGGATATGGATAATTCAGAACTTCTTTATGCCAGAGTGTTCCATCATCAGTAACATAAATACCTTTATTTCCACCTACATATAATTTGTTGTTAATAACTGCAGAACTATATGCTGGGGATAAATAAGAACTATTACTCTCCAATGCATTTATTTTTTTTGTTTCCCAATGTCTGCAATCATCAGCAACTAAAGGTTGGTCTGTTACACCAATCAAATAACATTTACCTTTAAAATATGCAAATGTCCCGTACATTAGAATTAGACTATTATCTCTATAATTACTAATCTTTACTTTGGATTTATCCCATTTTTCACCATCCACTGAATTAAAGATAACTAGCTGCTTAGCCTTACTTTTATCATAATCAATTCCATACATTACAAATTGATTATCAATATAAGCAATCTTTTGTAAGTCAATTGCATTGTAGGGAAGTCTTAATGATTGTGGTGCAGAAGCAAGCCACATAATAAAAATAATACCTGCTCCAGGCACTAAGATTAGCATTAATATAAATAATATTGAAATACCACCAAATAAAATACCAAGACTCTTCCATATAGAGCCATTATCATCTGGTTTCTGTGATGGCTTAACTTTTATAAACGCGGGTAAATCACTAACCTCGTCATATTTTTTCTTTGATTCTAAATCATCCATTTGCTTCTCCGCATTTACATTATTACTTACCTAACTCCAATTATATCTCAATATTTATAACAAAATCATTTTGCAATGCAATAAGTTACACAAAACCCAGTAAATCAATAGAATTCAACACATTAAAATGTTGCATTCATGCACAAAACTTAAGCAACTTAAGCTCACTATTATTAGTTGTACTATTATACCCTCTAGAAAGATCTGTTCGGCAGTTAGGCAAGTGGGTCACGTGGTAGGCACCAGTTTTCAGCACCGAGAAGATGATTATTGGTATTTGGATCAATTAGGGGAATCTTTGGAAGCTATTAGAATAAGTTTGTGAGCAGACGGTTCAAAACTTTTGCTCTGAGAATATTTGTTGTCAGCGAACTGCTGAGGAGTTTACTCAACCATCATTTTGTATAGATTACGATCGTTGAGCCACCATTGCTAATAACACTTTATTAAAATAAGTTTATTCTGGTTTTAATTGACAAGACTTACCATCAGCATCAATTGCTACATAAGTAAAAATGCCCTGTGTGACATGTTTAGTTTCTTGTGAAGTGTATGAATAGGTCCAGGCTTCAATCTGGATTTTCATCGAAGTTCTACCGCGATGGATTAATTTGGCATAACACGACACCATATCACCAACTTTAATTGAGTTAATGAAGGACATACTATCAATTGAGACGGTAACTGCCCGTCCAGCTGGCGAATTACTTTTAGCGATAATTCCACCGCCCAAATCCATTTGTGAGAGTACCCATCCACCAAAAATATCACCATTGGAATTAGTATCCGCGGGCATCGCAATGGTACGCATGACTAATTCGCCATCAATCTCTACTTTTGTTTCGTCCATAATTTACACCTCCAAGTTTTAACATGTTTTATTGGCACTAGCAATACAATCACCAACACTACTACTAGCACCTTCTAAATTTGCAATAAGCTGATTACTATTAATAAATCCAGTTACATTATAATCATTAAGTTGTGTACCTTTATTGTCTAGAAAAACAATTGACGGCGGAGCTAATACTTTATAGCGTTGTTGTAAGGATTGAATCTCAGTGGAATTTTTGCTCACATCAATACGAATCAGTGCATATTTATCCATAAGTTTAGCTACTGCTGGATCGCTAAAGGTTCTTAAATCCATTTCTTTACATGCCACACACCAAGATGCATAATAATCTAAAAGCACGGGTTTATTCTGTTGCTCTGCTTGAGTTAGCGCTTGTTGTAGTTCACTGTTGTTAGTCACAAGCTGAAATCTGCTCTCAACTAAAGCATGCGGGCTAAATAACATTACGCTTGCCTCGGCAATACTTACGACAATAAAACCTACTGCCCGTATGCGAATTGATTTTAGTGGTGCGTGATAAATTTTAGCTAACCATAAACTAATCAACTGCCAACATAAAGCTAATCCCAGCGCGGTTAATAAACCATTGCTAATATTTGATGAAACAACTTTACTTAACATATAGATTGCCATTAGCAGCATCAGATAGCCAAGGAAGTATTTGACTGCAATCATCCAATTGCCACTTTTTGGTAGGAATTTCTTGCCCATTACCGCGATAATCAGCAGTGGAATACCGCTGCCTAATCCCAAAGCAAATAATGCCGAACCACCCAAGACGCGATCACCGGTAGTGCTGATATAGATTAATGCGCCGGCTAGTGGGGCTGTCACACAAGGTGAGAGGATTAAATTAGAGACACCACCAATAATGAATGCACTCAATAAAGAACGTTGATTACGTTTATTCACAACTTGATTTAATTTATTTTGAATTCCAGAAGGTAATTGTAGATTAAACGCACCAAACATCGATAATGCAAAAATAAAAAATAAGATACTAAGTGTGATACTTAGCCAACTAGCCTGTAAAAAGGAGCTCAAGCTATACCCTAAGCCAGCCGCGACCACTCCAGCACATGCATAGGTAAGTGCGCCACCCAAGATATAACTAGATGCCAAACTAAAACTTCCTCTGGTGCTTACATTTTGTCCCGAGATAACCCCAATCAAAACTGGTAATAAAGGAAATACACATGGAGTAAATGCAATAAGTAACCCAAGCATAAAAAAGCCAGCAATAACTAAAGCCTGATTCGCAGCAAACAAGACGCTAATTGCATTAGAGTCTATTTCGCCACTAAAAACTTTACTCCAGAAACTTTGTTCCCCTGCCGAGGCTTCATCTGTCTTGCTAGTATCTAGCTGCGCTTGCCTATTATTCGCGCCTAATTCAGGATGATCTAGATCCAACTCCTGCACCACCTGCTGCTCAGGAAAGCATAAATCTAAACCTTTGCAACCTTGAAAGTTAATCTGCGCTTTAAGTTTGCCATCACCAGACTTTAAAATCGGAACTCTAATTCCAATCTTACCCTCATAAACCTTGAAGGTGCCTAAATCCGGGCTTTTAATCAATACAGGATCAGGCCAAACCGGATCACCCAAAACTACCGAGCTATCCGAGGCACTCTGAATTTTGATTTTATTTTGATAAAGATGATATTCCGGAGCAATATTAAACTTAACCCATAGCGCATTTTTTTCAGCTGCACTATCTAATTTGACCTGAAAGGCTTGCCACGACGGTAAATAATCCGCAGCCAACGCAAATTTTGCGATAAAAATAAATAAAACCAAGACTCGCTTAAACATATCTAATCCTATGCATACTGTAACAGATTCGAAATATATTACAGTACATTTCGTTTATGAATATTCCAGGTAATAGCAAAAAAGAATGCCGCTAATACACTTGATGCAATTAACATAATAAATCCGCTATCCCAACCATAATTTTGTACTAAATAGCCCATCAATGCTTCCGCACCCATGGTTCCAAAGAAATAGCCGAATAAGCCTGTAAAGCCCGCCGCCGTTCCACCAGCTTTTTTAGGTACCAAATCAAGTGCAGCAACCCCAATTAGCATCACTGGGCCATAGATAGAAAATCCAATTACACCTAATGAAATTACCGTTACCCAGTGATTGCTAGATTGCCAATAAACTACTAAGCCAAGGAAGATAATTATCATCGATAAAAATCCCAATGGAGAGCGGCGTCCGGCAAAATATTTATCGGATAACCAACCAATGATGATCGTACCGGGAATCGCTGCTAATTCAAAAAAGGCAAATCCCATATTGCTATAGACATTGCTGAAATGTTTAACTTTACTTAAATAAGTTGGCGCCCAGTTAAGTACTCCATAACGCACGCAGTAAACAAAAACATTCGCAATTGCCATAAACCAGACATTTTTGTTATTCAGTACATAATCAAACAAAATCTGCTTGCTGGTCATCTCTTGTTCACGATCAACTAAATCATGTTCTACTTCCGCAAGCGGGTAATCATTACGATAAACCTCAATCGGTGGTAAACCAACTGACTGTGGCACGTCGCGCCCAAAAATCAAGACCAAAATTGAAAAAACAATCGCACAAATTGCGGGTAAATAAAATAAGCCACTCCAGCTACCAAATACCCAAACCCCAATGGCAACTATCAATGGTAACAAGCCTGCACCCACATTATGTGCAGTATTCCAAATTGACATCTTGGTGCCACGCTCAGAATCAGAAAACCAATGGGTCATAATTCGACCACAAGGCGGCCACCCCATCCCCTGAACCCAACCATTCATCAGCATCAGCAAAAATAACCCGCTAAAACTAAGTGTACCTGGTACAAGTAAATTTACCAAAGCCGAAAGAAACAAACCTAATGCTAGAAAATAACGCGGGTTACTGCGATCTGAGACATTTCCCATGATAAATTTGCTTAAACCATAAGTAACTGCCAAAGCAGAACCAAGATAGCCGACTTGCGCCATGGTAAAACCATCTTTGAGAAAATAGGGTTTTGCCAATGCCAAAGTACTTCGCACAAAATAATACGCCATATAGCCCAAGTAGGCCGTTAGAAACAATTGCAGGCGATAACGACGATAACTTGGGTCAATTTGACTCTCTGGAAGTGGTGTCACAAATTTGGCAGGCTTGAGAAACCCAATCATAGAATATCCCTATTAAATTAAATTTTGATGGGTTATTGTAGCAGAAAAGCTGTTTGCTTTCTAAGTTAATTTGCAGGTATTGATTGTGCAGGTGCTTGCGGTAAATTAAATGACATATTAGGAGGGAAATTCTCAGGAGCTGAGCTGGATTGTCTACCGTGAATAACTTGAGTGGTTGATTTTAGTTGACCAGAATAAATTTTTAAGCCACTATTACTGCTGCGTTTAATAATTATTAAACCGATCAACGCACTGATTAAGATTACCGCTAACAGCCCTAACGCAACTTGACGAGTAGTGATCGGCTGCTGAATATCTTGAATATCTGATTTTTCTTGATTAGGGTTTATAGGCATAAATTTAAAATTTTTCACCTAAAAAATCTTCGGTCTTATACAGAGTATAACCCTCATAATGATAACTAGCATCAATCCCTTTCATGTAGATTTCTCGATCATTAATTCTGTCGGTTAATGCCTGTTTTAGTAAAAATTTAATTTCAATGTCTTTTATCGGGCTACGTTCCATTGCCAAAAGATAATTTTCTTTATCAACACAACTCCAATCAACAACCTGCCCCAACTCTCTTTTAAGAATGAGATCCAGCCAGATTCTGGTACTGCGTCCATTTCCTTCTCTAAATGGATGAGCAATATTCATCTCTACATATTTTTCGATAATTGCATCATAATTTGACTGCGGCATTGCTTCAATGTTCTTTAAGGCCACCTCCAGATACATCACAGGTGCAAATCTAAAATTTCCTTTGGCTATATTTACGCTGCGAATTTTGCCTGCAAAATTATAAATTTCACCGAAAAGAAAAAGATGAATTTGCGCCAATGCCATAAAGCTTCCCGCGCTCAAGGTATCAAGAAAACCGCTTTCAAATAGTTCTAATGCCTGTGATTTGCTGATTTTCTCTTCAGCCCGTGCTAATTCTACCGAATCAGTAATACCTAATCTATTTTCTAATATCATACTCACCTCTATTTGTTAGACGAACTATGTTCTCCTCCAAAACACAACTAAAACCACAGAGGCGAATCGCTGGCAAATTCTTTTTCTCAGCAATCTTATTCATCTTGCTGGTCTTTATTGTGAGGCAAAAAATTCTCGCCGCTAATTACACTTTTACCAGTTTTATTTTCTAATTCTTTACGTGCTTGTTTAGCTATCCCGCCACCAACTTTACTCGCGTGTTTATTTTCTTCTAATCCGTTGGCTGATATTGTTTCAGCAATCTGCCGCGTCGATAACTCCGCCAATGCCGTAAAGATAAGTTCAGCTTCACTCATATGATCGCGGAGGTTTTGTCCTTGTACGCCTTTTAAGTCTTTATGTTGTTGGACACTTAAATCAGACCATTCTTTATGAATTATATTGGTTAATATCGCAAACTCTTGTCCTTTGTTGATTCCATGATTTTGCCAATAATCCGTTAATTTATTGCGGGTTTCCTGCCCCATCATCCGTTGTTGAATCCATTTTTCACTTCTGCCGTGCTCTTGCCAATTTTCTCTTGCACGATTGATGGACAACTCAGGATCTACTGATTCTTGAATGCGTTCATAACCGACTTTGGCTAACCATAACTTGATTGGTTCAGCTTTAGGGCTTGGAACTGATTGGATAATTCTTAGCAACGTTTGAATATCCGCAACATCTGTCAGATATTTTTTCCCATCTTCTGCTTCAAGTTTCAGTCGGTGACAATTTGTCACCGACTGACTACCATCTTGATTTAATCGTGATTTTAACTTATTCCAATATTTACGAGCGCTTTGATAATCAGGTTGCTGGAGCAATGCCCGCACTACATCAACAACCGAAAAATACCAGAGTTGTTTTTCCTTATCGAAAACCCGACGAATAGCAAAGTCATTAAATTTTAATAATTCATTCATTTAACCATTACTCCATTATGGATTTAATAAATTGCTTCATTTCGGTTTGAAATGCTGAATGTCTCGGATAGCTCCCCTGGATGCCTGTAAAAAATGAAATTGCTTTTGTTTTATCACTTAGTTTTATTGCTTCAGCACAAGCCGCAGCCAATAACGCAGCTTGTGAATAAGCTCTTCGATGTTGATTACTAACAATCGCCTTAACTCTATCATCTGTAATCTTTAGACACCACTCAACCATTTCAGGAGTTAGTAATAACGGCATCGACTGCTTCAATAAAGCGAATATTTCACTATCAAGGTTTGATTTTAAAAATTGTTGTAATGCTGGTGGAAGTTTATCAATTGACTGTGATGCAGATAGCGTCATTTGCATGAAACAATAGGAAATAAAAACTGGCTGTGGGTTTTCGCCATAACTCCACCCTAAAGATTTATGTACTTTTGCCAAATTAAATGCTTGAGCTATTTCGCCAGATAGCAAATAGGCATACATTAATAATGATTGAGTTGGGCGTGCAGGTCTTTCTTCCTCATAATAAGCACCTTTATAAGGCTTATCAATGTGGTGTTTGATTGTATTAATCGTACTTAGAATCAACGCATGCTGATTTGAGCGAACACTTTGATGAAACAATACTACTAATTTTGTTAAATCAGGCTTTGCAGCAAACGAAATCCATGCTGCGCTATCTACTATGTCAGTATTATTTATTTGCTGTCCGCAATAGAGTAACTTATCTGCGATTGCTGCTCGAATTGGTTTATCTTTAGCTAAAACTTTCAATGCATAATTAGCCGCCGCAATAGCATCATTATAGTCACTAACTTTAATTAGTTCATCAATCCAGTCTAAAAACACCATAGGACAATTTACGCCATTGCTTCTTGCGAGGTTTTCCAAGCCACTGATGCCATTTTGTAAAAATACCGCCTCACGTAATAGCATATCATTGTACGGTGCGAGAATATGATTGTTATCTGATAAATCAACCGTATCATTTAATGCATTAATCCATAAGGTTAAAAACTGTTCAAATTCAGGTAGCGGATCAATAGATATTCCAATAAGGTCTTTTAATGTTACACGATGATATTCACAATATTCGTGTATAAGCATTAATATAGTAATTACTCGACTATAAGGCGATGTTTCAGACAAGTAATTACTTCTCAGTGCTTTGGCAATAACTTCACCTTTATCAATATCAGCTACATCATAAATCCTTATACCTCGACCGTAATCGTCCTCAATAGAAAATATAGCAAATAGTTCATGATATGCCGTTTTAGCCAAAGTATAATTACCGCAATCATATAGAGCTTCTATTTTATCCAGTAACTCACTAACTTCCGGCACAAGATCTTCATACCCTGATAAAGCGTCTTCATCATTATAGTCATTCCAGTCAGGCTCATCGCTACCACGAGATTTAATTTCTTCCTTGAGGGCTTCAATATCATCTAAGATATCTTTCTCATACGTAGCAATTAGGTTTTCGCTGTTACCATTATCAGTCGAAAGAAGCGCCTCATGACGATTATAACGCAAAAATTTATTTAAAAATTTTTGTCGTTCACTTGGCAATGTTTCTTCAGCCATTGCACTAATTACTAACTTTAACTCATCATGAGATAATGAGTTAAGAATATTGATATATTGTTCAGTAAATTCTTTTAATGATAATCTGGTTTCATTCATGTTATTAACCTATTTCTTAACAAAGATTAAATCCCAAACACCATGCCCAAGTTTCACGCCACGATTTTCAAATTTGGTCAGTGGGCGGTAATCAGGACGTGGCACATAATCATTACTTGTTGATTTATTGACTAACTGAGAATTAGATCGCAGGATATCAAGCATCCACTTGGCATATTCTTCCCAGTCAGTTGCTAAATGAATATACCCGCCTGATTTGAGCTTTTGGCAAAGTAGATTAACAAATTCTGATTGAATAATCCGCCGTTTATGATGGCGCTTTTTATGCCACGGATCAGGAAAATAGATATGAAAGCCACTAATTGAATCATCTGCCAGCATATTACGCAGGACTTCAACCGCATCATGGCGAATCAGGCGTAAGTTACCAACATCATTATCACGCATCTGCATTAATAACGCCCCAACACCCGGCAAATGCACTTCAACCCCCAGATAATCATTCTTAGGATTATTTTTGGCTATCAGCCAAGTTGCATGCCCCATCCCAAAACCAATTTCAACTAGCTTAGGGTTATCACGCCCAAAGGCGCTTGCTAAATCCAATTTCTCACCAGTATATTGTAAACCATAAACAGGCATTAGTTCTTCAATGGCACGTTGCTGCCCTTGGGTAATTTTACCTTGCCGTAATACAAAACTTTTTATTTCCCGGTGTAAAGCTTGTTCATTTTCCATTATTTTCAATTCCAAAATCTAAAAATCAAATTCTAAATTCTCACCTACTTTTGGTGTCTTTTTAATGCTACGCTTACGCTTAGACTTACGCCGTTTAGTTTTTTTCTTAGGCTCTGCTGGTGCAAGATCAACCAATTCAATCATCAAGTCAGTTTTATCTGTCTCAGTAGAAGCCATAAAATTATCCCACCATGCAAAGATCTGCGGATCAACCTGCAGAAAATCATTACGCATGGTAAATAAATGCCACGCCTGACGGAAACGATTATGATTCAATAAATGATCTAATTTAGCCACGCTCGGTGAATCAAATTCAAGTTGCAGCATCCACATATCACGCATAGCAGTATAAAGGTTTCTGGTTATTCCGCTATTAAAAACTACATTTTTATTATTAGAAATTGCATCCATCAGAGCTTGTCTGGCGTGAGCACCTTTACTCAGCTCCTGTTGCCAGCTTTGATAAATTGCCGACCAGATTAAACCAGCTAAGATAAATACCAGCGAAACATCTTCGCCACTGGCAATCCGTAAATCAGTTTTTTCTAATACCTTATACGCAAAATCATCATGCGATTTATGGAAAAACAAGCGATCAAACAAAGGAAACACCCGCCGTGGTAAATTTAGTTCGCCTAGCTCACGCACTACATTTAATGCATTGCCGGAAAGCAAAATTTTGAGCATTTCTTCAAATAAACGCCCTTTAGGTTCATTAATTAGCAAATGTTTGGCATTACGAAAATTAATATAGGTGTGCTCATCAATAGTCAGACCTAGTTTCTCAGATAAACGAATGGCACGTAATACACGTACAGGATCTTCCATATAACGTTCATATGGATTACCAATAATCCGAATGATTCTTTTTTCAATATCAGCCAAACCATCATGATAATCAATTACCACTTCTGCTACCGGATCATAGTAAAGTGCATTTACCGTAAAATCACGGCGGAAAGCATCTTCATCAATCGTACCATAATTATTATCAACCAAAATTCGCCCATGCTCACTAACGGCATGATCATGCACTTGATTACTGCGATAAGTTGATACTTCCAGAATATGGCGCTCGTAGCATGGTTTGCCAATTCGTAAACTGCGCTCTTCGTTCAAATGTTCAAAATAAACATGAACAATTTTAAAACGCCGTCCGATTATCATTGAATTTTTACCAAAAATCCGTCGAATCTTTTCCGGCAGTGCATCGGTCACAATATCAAAATCTTTGGGAGTGCGCCCTAATAGTAAATCACGCACACTGCCACCCACCACATAGGCAGCAAAGCCATGTTGCTGCAATTTTTTAATTAATTGCAGCGCATCCTGATCAAGCATCGTCTGATTAAGCCCAATACCTGGTGCAGAAATAATTTGTTTAGTCATTAAAAATCTTACATAAAAGAATAGAATAAATTGAAGCAAGTTTAGTTAAATCACTAACACTCGTTGCTTCATTAAGTTGATGAATACTGGCATTTCTTAAGCCAAATTCAATAATTTCGTCACTAACTTCAATTAAAAAACGCCCATCTGAAGTACCACCATCGGTTTTACAGGCTACATTGACACCGCAAACTTGATTAATTGCTTGCCGACTTAATTCAATCAGGCTACCAACCTTAGTCAGAAAAGGATTAGCAGAATGTTGCCAGCTCAAATCATAGTTTAATTTGTATTTGTTTAAAATCGCTAGAACTTCCTGTTTTAAGCTGTCCACCGAATGATTGGTATTATAGCGAAAATTAAAATTCGTAGTCAATTGCCCGGGAATTACATTAGTAACGCCAAGCCCAGAACTTATATTGGCAAATTGTAAACTACTTGCAGGAAAAAACTCATTGCCATTATCCCAAATTTTACTGCTTAGCTCACTCATAGCTGGGGCAAAACTATGAATCGGGTTATCACATAAATGAGGATAGGCAATATGCCCTTGTTTGCCGTTAACAACTAGCGAGCCAGTTAAAGAACCACGGCGACCAACTTTAATCGTATCACCGATCACATCTACACAAGAGGGCTCGCCCACCAAGCAATAATTAAGCTGAATTTGGTTTTGTTTTAAATAATCAACCATCAAGATAGTACCATCATGTGCACTCCCCTCTTCATCCGAGGTTAATAACAGCATAATTTTATATTGACTTAAATCAGTAACGGCAACAAATTGTTCCAAGGCGAGTAAAAATGCAGCAATGGCACCTTTCATATCCGCAACCCCACGCCCAATAATCAAATCACCATCAACATGTAGTTGATATGGGTTACCATTGATCCATTTTGCAGAGTCCCCGGGGGGCACAACATCAACATGTCCGGCAAACGCCAAAATTCTATCACCATTACCAATAGTCACAATCAAATTGCTGGTTTGATTACGGTTAACATAAACACACCCGGCTCCGAGCTTAGTTACAAAACATTCAATATA
>Ga0214919_10008472_pt1 | contig 13528 bp, 12 predicted proteins | sample LL1503_MetaG_FD_177994 | JGI IMG/M metagenome (GOLD analysis project Ga0214919, IMG submission 177994) | Freshwater microbial communities from Lake Lanier, Atlanta, Georgia, United States - LL-1503 | ecosystem: Environmental > Aquatic > Freshwater > Lake | place: USA: Georgia | collected...
CAAAAGCTTCAAGCTACCAGGAGTGGTAGTTCAGTTGGTTAGAATACCGGCCTGTCACGCCGGGGGTCGCGGGTTCGAGTCCCGTCCACTCCGCCATTAAGCTAGTAAAGATGCGCCTTCGGGCGCTTTTTTCATTTCTACCCACCAATTTACCCGCCATCAAGTTCGAGGGTAAGTTTCTCTTGATGCTACGTGTGGGGATTAAATCAACAACGCGCAATTTCCATTGCGGCAAACAGTGGCTTCTGCAATTCAAAATTTGAATTCACAAAAAACCACTCCCAGCCAGACCCCACCGTACCCCCACCCCTCGTTTTCGAGGTGGCCCTCGCCTGACAGGTTAATCACTGTTTCGCAGCCGCAACATAAAAATTCAAGAACCGTTGTCTAACGTTAGACAACAGTGCAATATGAGCATGTAAATCGGCAAAGTTGGGTTGAGCGGCGCAGCATCCGCATAGTGGGAAGTGGGGTACCCCTTCAAATTCCAGCCAGACCTGACCCCGCCGTACCCCCACCCCCCTAAATTGGAGTTGGTTCCATCCGTCTACACGTGCACTGAGTTTTGCTCAAACGATCAGCCTGGGGAATGCCCCCCTTACTTTTTGAAATGTATTGGGCGGGGGTATATATAAATTTTGCCAATGGTGTCCGTCTTCAATAGGCTTAAGACAGATGGGCTAATTTCTTAAAGCAGAGATTGGCTCGATGTTTTTAAATTTTAAACATCAGTAGGCATTTAAAAAGATCTAGATTTTATCAATTGAGTATGTATGCATCACATCCAAAGTTGCGCCTTACCTGATGATCCGGTTGATTTCGTTTATTTCTTGCGGCGTGCTATTCCGGGAATTCGATCGAGAACCGAAAGCGTAAGTCCGCCGTCGACCATGATGTTTTCTCCTGTCACATAGCGGTTGCCAGGATCAATTAAAAAATCGACCGTGCGAGCGACATCGCTCGAGGACCCAATCCGCTTTAACGGCACGATGCCTTCGCGCTGGCGCGTAATGGCAATATCTTCATAAATCGCTTGAGTCATCGGCGTTCTGATCATCCCAGGAGACACACTATTAACGCGAATACCATGCTCACCCCACTCCAACGCCATTTGCTTACAGAGCATGATGAGGGCTGCCTTCGAGGCACTATATGCGCCGGTTTGGCGGTGCGGATGAACGCCAGATTGAGAAGAGATGCCGACGAACGCGCCTTGGCTCGCCTTCAGGTGGGGAAATCCCGCTTTTGCCAAAAGCCAGCTTGCGCGGCATGTAAGTGCAAACATGTCATCCCAAACTTCAAGGGACATGTCTTCCAAAGCGGTCGGGTCGACGGCACCCGCGTTGGAAACGATAGCGTCAAGTCCTTGAAACCTTCCTGTCGCGGTATCGACGAAATACTGCGGAACCGCAGGATCGCGAAGATCCCCCTCCAAAACAAGAACGTCGCAACCATGACTTCTCAACTCCTCAGCGAGCTTTTCTATGGGCTCACGAATTTTCCGAACGCACATGGCGATCGCAGCGTTAGGACGCTGGGCAACATGTTGGCAAATTGCGCCACCTATGCCCTCGCTTACTCCAGTTACAAGTATTCTCATTTAGTTTCCTATTAGCTTAATGTTGCATTGTTTTTTTAAATGATCACTGGTTTGAGAGGGCCAACCATCAGACCAGACAGACCACATCAAGTTCTGTTGGCTCCGTCATGACGGCGTAATTCCGGTTCCAACCAAGGCGATACGTAGCCACGATCCGCCTCCTCAATCAAAGTCCCTGGTGGGATCAGCGCATCAATTTGGTCAAGGATTGATGCATGCAATTTAGTTTCAAAGCCAGCTTGCATTTCATCAAACTGTTCGAGAGTGCGCGGACCCACTATCACAGAAGTTACTGCGGTATGTGCCAAGGGAAATGCCTGCGCCATATGCATAAGAGACAGACCTGTTTCCTTGGCAATTGATTGAAGCTTAGGGAGTAATTCAAACTTGTGCCGATTACCTGGTCGGTGCATGTCGAAACGCGATTGCAAGATGGGATAGTGCTGTCCCCATTGACCTTTAACACGTTCGGCCCTTGACCCAGCAGGGGCAGTGACGCTGTCACCATACTTTCCGGTTAACCACCCTCCATTAAGCGGGCTCCAGGCAGTGAACCCCATCCGGTAATGTTGTACGGCAGGTAAGGTCTCTCTCTCTACGGCTCGATGGAAAAGTGAGTATGGAGAGGTCTCGTTAACGAAACGAGATAACCTGTTCAAACGACTTACAGACTGTGCCTCCGCAAGGTACCAACTGGGTAGCGTCGAGCATCCGATGTAGCGGACTTTGCCCTGTGACACAAGGTCACTAAGTGCACCAAGTGTCTCCTCAAGGTCGGTGGAAAGGTCTGGGCGATGCAGTTGATACAAATCGATATGGTCGGTTTTGAGTCGGCGCAAACTGCTTTCAACCTGTTTCATGATCCAATAGCGAGAACCACCTTGCTCGTTTCTACCCTCACCAGCGGACAGTCTGAATTTCGTCGCAAGAACAACCTTGTCACGGCGACCTGCGAGTGCTCTACCTACGATAGCCTCAGCCTCTCCATGAGAATAGGTGTCAGCAGTGTCAATGAAGTTAATGCCCCGATCAAGCGCTGCGTGAACCACACTAATGCATTCATCCTGGTTGGTATTTCCATCGGATCCGAAGCTCATGGTTCCGAGCATGTACTCGCTGACCTGAACTCCGGTACGACCAAGGTAGCGATATCTCATGGCTTATGCCTCCTTCATTAACTGACTATCGGCAAAAGGGTTTGCGGCACCCCATTCTGTTTGGCTGAAGCGTAAGCGGCATCCATGACCTGCATCACGGCTTCAGCGTCAAGCAGTGACGCGATCGGTTTGCTACCTGAGCGACACTCGGCTAGAACCTGCTTGACGAAGAGTGGATAATAGACGTCTGTTTCAAGACGAAGCCTAAAACTTCGTGTGCTCGCGTTAACATCTTTTCGATCACGAATTTCAATCCTGTCTGGTGCGGACTTTGCATACATTCGATCGGATGAAAATGTGAAAGAAAACTCGCGTTGCTCTTCAGCTGTGCTTGGGAAGCTGTAACCTGTTTCGATCAGGCCAGTCACACCATCTTCCGTTTGAAGCGTGAGAATCGAATAGTCCTCGACCTCGCCTTGATGGGTGCGTGAATTCATGATTGCAGAGACTCGAGCGACATCCTTGCCGGTGATGAGGCGGAAAAAGTCAATGAAATGGGTCGCTACGTTCATGGTTGATCCACCACCCGAATATTGAGGATCAATTGCCCATCCCGATCCAAAGGATGTATAGCGATCCGGTGAACCGACGATGAACCGCACAGACATGTAGTTGAAATCTGAGGGGATGCGACCCTCAACACCTTCGACAACGCGAAGCAAGTCGCTGATGCGGAAGATGAAAGGTACTGCGCAATAGACCTTTGCCTCTTCGGCCAATTTTCGAATGTGTGTAACCTGGGCCATGCTGATGCCACATGGTTTTTCCAGCGCAAACGGAATTTTTCTTTTAATCAGTTCTTCGGCGAGTGCCGGCATTTCAGAATGCCGACCAAAAGCGAAAGCGAAATCTATCCTTTCTCTATCGAGCAGTTCGTTTGTCGACGCATAAAAGTTACTGTTGAATCGCGTCGCAATAGCCTGTCCCCTGACTTTGTCTGAATCAGAAACCGCTACCACTTCAATTCCCTTTGCTTCGAGCGGATCGAGATACAGCGGGACATGCCAATGGTTGGCTTCAAGTATTGCAACTTTCATATGCACTTCTCGTTAAGGTGTCAAGTAATGTTTCATTCCAGCAGCCCTCAGTGGTCTGCCTTCAGGAATGTAGTCAAAGCCCAGGAAGCGCAAGGCATGCACTGCTTGCCCTTCGTGCATTGGACGACCGTTCTGGATTCGGCATCCGCGCTCACTTGCAGCACGACACAAGGGTGTTAGCTCGACAGTATTTATGATGTCGACAACCGTGCTTCCAGGCTCTAGTCGAGAAGGATCTACAGGCAAAACGTCACCAGTTTTCATACCTAGCGCTGTTGCATTGATCACGACCTCGAATCCCCGTGGATCTGGTGCGCCTAACCGAGTGCTGCAACCAGTGGCCAGGGTAACCGACTTGGCAAGATCTTCAGCCCGAGAACGATCAATATCGAAAATGGTGAGGTTACGCGCTCCCGCGCGAGCAACCGCGAACGCAATGGCCCGACCCGCACCTCCGGCGCCAATAAGAAGCACCGACTTGTTCGCGGGATGAAGGCCTTCCCACTCCATGCCGAGAACGCAGCCAAGTCCGTCAAAGATGGCCCCCACCCACAACCCATCACTGCTGCAACGAATGACATTGATAGCGCCAACTTCACGAGCAGTTGTATGCAGTTCGTCAACATAGGCCAACATCGACTGCTTATGAGGCATAGTCACCAATAACCCAGCCAGGTTTCCCACTGCCCTGATACCTGAGATGAATGTGGGCAAATCCTCGCCCTTGACCCATAAAGGGATACAAGCAGCGTTGACGCCTTGCTCCATAAACAGGCGATTCAGTAGTTCTGGCGACCTGGCTGTGGTTAGCGGATCGCCCATCAATCCGAAGAGCTGCGTGGTACCAGTGATCTGGGGCATCAGGCCTTGGCCAGTGCTTCTAAGTATTTGGTGCGCACTTCCTGCACCACAGCCTCCGGCGGCAGGTCACGCAGGATCATTCGCTGGATGGCATCGCCGCAGATCTGGTTGAAAGTGGACTGTATGACCGAATAATTCACGATGCGTCCGCGTGCTTCCACCAGCGCTTTCCAGCCTAGTTGATCTTCAGCTTCCGGCGTCTTGAAGTACGCGTCTTTGTAAGCGCTTGCGCGCGCCACTACTTCGCCACCGCGCGCGGCAATCGCCTGTGCCACTGGACTGGTCATAAATTTTACAAATTCCCATGCTGCACCCTGGCGCGGTGAGTTGCTATTGATGCATAACTGAAAACCATACACCGCCTGCTTGTCATTGGGCTCCACAGAAGGCGCTGGCGCCCATCCTAGGTCGTTGGCCACAGCGGCTTTCAAGCCGCGGTAGCGGAACAGCGCGAAAGTAGCCGAGGCGACGGTCCCCGCACGCAGACCATCTTGCACCTCGTTGTAGGAGAACTGCAGGCTTACTGGAGTCGCAGCCTTCTTAGCAAAAAGGTCTTTGATTACCGTGGCTGCTTGCAGAAGGCGCTGGTCGCTGAAACCGATTTCACGGCCGCTGGGCACGAAGAACGGTTCGTTGTTCCCGGCAAGCAGGGAGCTCATCATGAACTCCACCAAGGCCTGGGCGCCTCCAATTCCCCCAGCTGCGCCTACAGGTACTGCGTAGGCCATTTGGTTTGCCTTAGTCAGCTGCGACCCAAGCGCAGCCGCCTCCCTAAAGGTGCGCGGTGTCGAAATCTTGGCTTCCTCAAACTTGCTCTTGCGGTAGACGAAGATAGGAATGCGATAGTCCTGCTGAAGGCCCCACAGCTTTCCATTAAAGCGCGTCTGATCTAAGCTGATCAGCCAGTCCTTGGTGTCGACTTTGTCTCGTGCAATCAACTCGTCAATCGAAAGAATCGAACCGGTTGAGACGTACTCGGGAATTTGGAAGTTGGTGGCTCGTATGACGTCTGGGCTGTCCGCCTTGGCGCGCACTGCACGTACACCGTTTGCACCTGATGGGTCGACGACCACGCGTACCTTCACTCGCGGCTGGCTAGCCTCAAAGGCCGCAATCATCTGCGTTTGAGCCGCAGCCCTAGGATCGTTGACGTTGGCTGGGTCTAGGAAAGTGTTGTAGGTGACGGTCTCCGTCGACTGGGCCAACGCACGACCTCCCGAAACGCTCAGCACTGCGGCTGCCCCGGCCACTCCAGCTACACCAGCCACAAAACTACGCCGGCTGGGCCCAGTCGTTACTTGCTGTTCGTTCTCATTAGTCTGCTTGTTTTCACTCATCGCTATCTCCTTAATGATCTATTGAAGTAACAAATTTCTAACGTTGGTTAGCCTTTGACCGCCCCCGCCGTCAGACCGCTGATAAACCATCGCTGCGCAAGAATGAATATCGCAACGATCGGAATAGAGCAAACAACAGCGAAGGCCATGATGTAAGACCAACTGATGCCAATGCTGTCAAACACCTGATTTACCAGTGCCACCTGCAGTGTTCGGTAAGACACTTCCGGCGCAAATGCCGCGACGGTGATGTAGTCGTTCCAAGTGGTGATCACGCCAATGACTGCGCTGGCAGCAATACCAGGTCGGACCAGCGGCAAGATGATCCTGGTGAACGTTTGCCAGTGACTGGCGCCATCGACCTGCGTCGCCTCGTCAAGCTCGCGAGGCACAGCGTCTACAAAGTTCTGCATGAACCATACAGTCTGCGGCACAAGCCTTGCCGCCTGTAAAACGATGATGATCCAGGGGTTGTTCAAAAGCCCAAACTTATCCAGCAAATAGTAAGTGGGAACAAGCAAAGCCACGGCCGGGATCATCGACGTGCCCAAAATGAGCAGCATCACTGCGCGTTTGCCTGGAAAGTCAAAGCGAGATGCCGCATAGCCGGCAGGCGCAGAAAGCAACACAGCAAGGGCCACGGATGCTAGGGCATAGAACACCGAATTAAAGAGATCAGAGCCGAAATTTTGGCCTCTAAATACTGTTTTGTACGCAGCCACACTGGGGTCAGTTGCCAAGAAGCTGGGCGGGTACGCCATCACACTAGCCTCGCTCTTGAAAGAGGTGAAAACGGCCCAGGACAGCGGTATGACCACAGTGAGAACCAATATGATCAAAATGGTCCATGAGAGGATCTTTTCAGAGCGGCGAACGTGCATGGTACTTAGCCCGAGACTCGGCCTGTGAGCCGCGAGTAGAGATAGCCAAGAAATAGGTTCACCAATAAGACTACGACGGAAATGACCGACGAAGGCGACAGGTCAACGGAACGAAAAGCACTGGAGAACACTTCAAAACTCCAGGTGGAGGTCGCGCCAAGCGGCCCACCACTGGTCAACACTAAGATCATGGTGATGAGCGTGAGATAAAGGATGCCCAGAGTCAAAGCCGTGCTGCCCAGGGTCGGCGCAATGTGCGGCCACACGGCATGACGAAGGCGCGCACTCAAACCACCGCCATCGATCTCAATGGACTCATATAACTCTGCAGGAATACTTTGTAGCGATGCGCTCATCATCACCATGACGTAGGGAAATGACCACCACGCTGTGACCAAGATGACAAGGATGAGCGCCAGCGAGGGGTCGCCCAACATCAATCCGGGCTCGACCCCGAGCGACCGCATCAGAAAGCTGACGGGACCGTACGAAGGGTTGAGTAGCCAAAGCCAAAAGCAACCTACCACGCCCATTGAAAGCGTCCAAGGAAGCAGTAGCAGCGTGCGAACAAGTGCAGCGGAACTAACAAGATTCTGTAGAGCCAGCGCAGCAGCCAACCCCATTGGCAGCACAAGAGCTAGGGCCCCGCTAACGTAAAGCAGTGAGTTGACACTTAGTTCGCGGAAAGCCGGGGACGAAAGAACAGCCCAGTAATTCGCCAAGCCCACCCCCTCAACCACCTGATAAAGGCGTGTGCGGTGGACGCTCAGCCACAAGACCATCCCCGTGGGGTACAGGGTCACTGCGAGCAGCAAAGCGACTGCTGGAGCAAACCATCTAAATTCCGCCCAGAAGCTTATCTGCCGTCTGTTGGGCTGCGCGGAGTTTGCAGTTGTTCTGGAGAGTGTGTTACTCATTGAGTGGAAAATAATGGAACGCAGAGTCACTATATGCCACTTAATCAAACATAAAAATGCAGGCAAACCCTGTGTTTAGTACTATATTTGGATGCTAAACTGGGACAGTGTTCTAAATTAGAGGGTACTCATGGCTTCTGGCGACATGGTGGAACGGGCGCTTGACATCCTGGTGCTTCTTGCTGACCACCCTTACGGACTACCGGTCAGCGATGTTTCAAGGTGCCTGACATTACCCAAAAGTGCGGTGCACAGATTGCTTTCCATTCTGGTGAGTCGGGGATTAGTTGTGCAGGACGAGTTCAGCCAGCGTTACCGCATGACTGTTAAGTTGGCTGCTATTGGTTTTCGATTTCTAGGGGCGTCGGGAATCTCTGAAATTTGTCAGCCGTCCATTGACCGGCTAGCCGCCCGCACCGGCGAGCTTGTTCGCCTAGCACTGGTGGAAAACGACGCGTTACTTTGGATCGCCAGAGCCCAAGGTGCATTGTCTGGGTTGCGCTACGACCCGGACATGGGTCAGACTGTTGTGCTGCATGCTACTGCGACAGGCAAAGCTTGGCTTGCAACCCTGGAGGACTCGCAGGCCGTGGCTTTGGTCAAGGCGCGTGGATTTGTCGTTCCTGCTCGGTTCGGCCGACCCATCGTTAGGGATGAAGCTAGCTTGATTGCAGAGCTGGCTATAACGCGCCAGCGCGGCTATGGAACTTCTATCGAAGAAGGCGAGCCAGGCACATGCGCAATAAGCTGCGCTATTTTCGACCCGCAAACGCGCCGTGCAATCGGCACAGTGAGCGTGGCTGGTCCTGTGGCACGACTAACACTTACTCAAATCGCTGCTATTGCACCTGATCTGCAGGCCACCGCAGCAGAGATTTCCGACCTTTGGCCCAGCCGCAAGGTCATGCAGGCCACGATGGGCGCGGCGCAGTTGAAGACCTCAAATGGTTGATGTATCTCTCACAAATTCAATGATCGGTGCAAAGGACGCTTCAAAACATGAATGAAAAGACACAAGCCGATTTGACCCTCGAGTTTGCTCAGGCGCGTCGAATGAATGGGATCATCAGCGAACAAACTGCTCGAAGCGTTAAGTACTTCGACCAAGCTTATCGGCTTCAACAGAACGTTCGCACTGAGCTTGCTGCCCAGGTCATAGGCTGGAAAATAGCAGTACCTCCAGGTGCAGAGGCACTGTCGGCTCCTATTTTTGATATCTCGTGCGTTGACTCTCACTCTGTCCTCGCGAATGCAGAGTTGCTTCGCGATGGTGTGGAGTGCGAACTGGCCATGCGTATCGATCGCCCCTTGCCTTGCGGGGGATGCACCCGCGAGGATGTAATTGCAGCAGTAGGTGCGGTCATACCCGCATTTGAGCTGTTGTCGAGTCGCCTTCCCGCTAAGTTCGCTTCGCCTCCCGAACACATCGTAGCGGATTGCATGGGCAATGGAGCGGTCGTTCTCGGTGCACCTTGCGTCGACTGGCAAACCCTGGACTTGGCGCAGTTGAAGGTGACGCTTTGGGCCGATGACATACGCGTGGTTGAAAAGCACTGCAGCAATCCCTTCGGCGATCCACTGCTCGCAGTTGCGCTACTTGCCAATCATCTTGCTCTTCGCGGTCAAGCCTTGGGGGCAGGCGTGTTTGTCATGGCCGGCTCTCACACCGGCGTCTATCAAGCAAGGCCCAATGAACGGCTGAGATGTGTTTTTGAAGGGATCGGTGAAGTTGCACTCGAAGTGTGCGATACCACTTTAACAACAACTTTTAAAGGAGATTGACATGCTGGCAGGTGAAGGTGTAGTGGCTATCTGGAACGATATCGCCGAGGCCGGGCGCGCAGAGTTTTACGCATGGCATTTAAATGAGCACATGCCCGAACGCGTAGGTACCCCTGGCTTTGTGCGCGGGCGTCGCTATCGCGCAGCGGACAAGGCAACACAGCCGGAGTTCTTCACGCTCTATGAAACGTCGAGCTTTCAGGTCCTCCAGGGCACTGACTATCTTTCGCGCTTGAACGACCCCACACCGTGGACCCGCTCGACCACAGCGCACTTCAAGAACACCACCCGCTCATTGACGAGAGTCGTTGCCAGTCACGGCGTGGGCTCCGGGGGCGCGCTGATGACTCTACGTTTTGACATCGCCGATGAAGCCGTAAAAAGTGTGGTCCCGCTGCTTACATCTGCCCTAGAGACCGCTGCGCGACTGCCGCGTATCAGTGGCGTACACCTTCTGAGCGCAGATGCGGGCGTTTCAGGACAGGCAACAGCCGAAAGCAAAGGGCGTAAGGACCTCTTAGCACCAGCACGCTGGGCGCTTTTGCTCGAGGCTTGCGATACCGATGCCTTCAATGCATCCTTGGTTCTGCTGCAGCAACAGTTCATGGAATTGCGAAACGCTGAAGTAGGCCACTACATGCATGAATACACCCGACTCAAAACTCCGTGGCAACCGGGTTGAACAACCTCGACGACTTTTGACAATCGACAATGCATAAGCACAGGCCACTCCATTTGCGCGATAACTATTTCCCTTTTTTAATGATGAGAAATCACAATGGCAACAGTTGAAATCCAAGACGTAGCCAAGTCTTTCGGCAGTACTCAAATTATCCGAGGCGTGAGCATCGACATTCGCGATGGGGAATTCGTTGTTATGGTCGGTCCCTCAGGCTGCGGCAAGTCCACCCTGCTGCGCATGATCGCGGGCTTGGAGAACATTGACGGAGGCGAAGTCCGCATTGGTGGGCGTCGTGTAAATGAACTGCTGCCCAAAGATCGAGATATAGCTATGGTGTTTCAGAACTACGCGCTCTACCCACATCTCACGGTGGCCGACAACCTCGCTTTTTCGCTGAGATTGCGAAATGCGACAAAGCAGGAGACCGAGGAGCGCGTAGCCCGGGCTGCAAAAATCCTTGGGCTAGAGCCTCTGCTGACGAGGCTGCCCAAACAACTGTCTGGCGGCCAGCGCCAGCGCGTCGCAATGGGCCGCGCAATCGTGCGTGATCCACAGGTATTCCTGTTCGATGAGCCCCTATCCAATCTGGACGCCAAACTGCGTGTGGCCATGCGCGCCGAGATCCGTGAATTGCACCAGCGTTTGAAAGCCACCACTGTTTACGTTACGCACGACCAGATCGAGGCAATGACCATGGCCGACAAGATCGTAGCCATGCACGACGGCATCGTGGAGCAGGTGGGCACACCCATGGATTTGTTCGACCGACCGCGCAACGTTTTCGTCGCTGCCTTTATTGGATCGCCGTCCATGAATCTGTTGCCCGTCAAAGTAAACAGCCAAGGTGTCGTTGACAACGCTGGCAATCACTGGAAGGTGCCCCAGATAGCAGCGCGGAACGGACAAGCTCTTACTCTTGGCGTGCGGCCAGAGCACCTGCGATTGGACACCTCAGGCGTAGAGGGTCGTGTGCTGGTAGTGGAATCCACCGGATCGGAAACACACCTGCTCGTCGACGCAGGCGGTACCAAGCTTACCTGCGTGCTAAGAGCTCGTGTGAATGTGCGCCAGGGGGATCATGTACATCTGGGGGCGGATGCTGAACATTTGCATTTCTTCCGTGGAGACACCGGCGAGCGACTTGATCCATTTCACTAATCCTAAAGCGAAATATGGAACTTCCGATCTCACTGAATTAAAAATTAGCAGGTTTGAAAACGTCTCAAAACTCAAAATATTTTCACAAAAGGATTCATCATGCGTCTCGTCCGATTTGGCCCCCGAGGCCTCGAAAAGCCTGGCCTCATTGATAGTCATGGAGTCATCCGCGATTTATCTTCTGTCGTAAGTGACATACACGGTCCAACCCTTTCGCATGAGAGTCTTGCCAAGTTACGCGGTCTCGAAACGTCAAATTTACCGATCGTTCCAGCCAACACGCGACTCGGCGCGTGCGTTGGACAGGTTCCTAATGTTGTTTGCATAGGTCTTAACTATTCCGATCATGCGGCCGAAACCAACACCCCCATCCCTGGGCAGCCAATTATTTTTAATAAGCACACTAGCGCATTGGCTGGCCCTAACGACGCAGTTATCCTAGCGCCGGGCTCAAAAAAACTTGACTGGGAAGTTGAGCTAGCCATTGTTATTGGCCGTCCTGCATGGAACGTCACAGAAGCAGAAGCACTGCAATATGTTGCTGGATACTGCTTGTGCAACGACGTTTCAGAACGCGCGTGGCAAATTGAATTAGAAGGCCAATGGACGAAAGGTAAGAGCCATCTCGGATATGCGCCGATCGGCCCATGGTTATTAACTGCTGACGAAGTTCCAGATCCGCAAAATATTGATCTCTGGCTCGACGTAAATGGAATCCGCCGTCAAACTGGCAACACTCGAACGCAGATTTTTGGCGTTGCGACCATAGTCTCGTATCTAAGTCGCTTCATGGCGCTTCAGCCTGGCGACGTGATTCCCACAGGTACGCCACCCGGCGTAGGTCTCGGACAAAAACCACCCGTCTTTCTGAAAGCAGGGGACTTCATAAACTTGGGCAGCACCTTGCTTGGTACGCAGCGTCAAGAAGTCATTCCCTACGATGACGCAATGGGCGCTGCGTGGCGCTCTGGCGGTCTTCCTACAAGATGAGTGCAGTCAACGTGCTTCCTGAGTATTCATCGCCCAAACTTCCGTTTTGAGTATGAGTTTCCCTCGCCTCCAATATGTGGCCACTGTCGACCAAGCGATCAGAATTCAATCGATTCCAGTAGCGAAGAGATTTCGAATTGCAGCATCGTTGCCACATCACTGCAGCGTTACTGTTGCAAGCGCTCTCTTAACACTTCAGTGCCCAGTAGTTCGACTCCGTCTCCGGTATAAAGGATATGAGTCAGCCCGTGCCCCGGAATGTCTTCTAAATTACAACTCTATTTTTTGAATGACATTCATCTTTTGCTCGAGCGTGAAGCAAACACCGCCATAAACTGCGAAGTCAGTCTGCCCGCGTCAATGCCCCGTAGTGCTCTCAGCCAAAGGCAGTGGAATATCATTTCGCGCTTTGAGTCTGTCGATGAATGCATGTCTCAACTTGTGGCTGCGAAATCACAGCCAGCATCACGACTGCGCCTTTGATCGTCATACCCGATGTCACGCCTGAGGAATTAACCTAATTAGATTTGAGGATTAAAGGGGCAAATGCTGGCAAAGGCTATAACGACGCATTGGAGAGTAAAAATATAGCGACCATTACTCTCTTGGAGGGGCAAATGTTTCATAAAAAAGTGGGGTAATTTTTTGATATGTTTTACAGATATTTGAGCAGTTCATTAGCCAGTTTTACCGATTTTAATGTGCACCTTTACCAGTGCTTGAAGTTCTGGGTAAGCCTCAGCTATTCGATTTGGCTTGACCCCACGAGTACGGCCTCCTGCCATTAAGCCGATTGAAAAGCCAACAGCCTCCAGTACTGCCAGCCTTGCCGAACCTAGGCTGCGTTCGGTTCGCGCCGCGCGGGTCTCTCGTCCATGGATAGTTTTAGCTTCAGCGCAACGTTGTCGGCCGGCTTCGGTTTTAGGGCCGGTGCTTCGCCCGCCATGCCATTTGCACACACGTTTTCCTTTAATCGCTGGTGCGCGGCACTGTAGTTTAGTGCGGGAGCTTCGAGCTTGACACTGGTTGCACTCAACTCGACCGCCAAGAGTAAAGAACTTGTTCATCATGTTTACTTTCAATTGACACCACTTTGCAGCCTGTGAGCGAGGCAGGCAGGCGTTAA
>Ga0214919_10008475_pt1 | contig 13526 bp, 8 predicted proteins | sample LL1503_MetaG_FD_177994 | JGI IMG/M metagenome (GOLD analysis project Ga0214919, IMG submission 177994) | Freshwater microbial communities from Lake Lanier, Atlanta, Georgia, United States - LL-1503 | ecosystem: Environmental > Aquatic > Freshwater > Lake | place: USA: Georgia | collected 2015-03-15
AACTGGTCAAGCAACAGGCTGGGATGCATGGTCTAAAGAGTTAGCTTTAAATGCAAGGCAACGCTATGAACAACAAACTCTGCGACACGCCAATCTTGCTAAAAACGCTTCTACACAAGATAAAAAGTCGTCTCTGAAACAGTCTGCTGTGCAAGCAGCGCTTGTAAGAGCTGAACTACGCCAGCAAGTTAAACGATAAAGTATTTAGAAAGTCAAAGAGGTTGGGCTGATAACCCATTGAATGCAGCAATGACCTCAGCGGGGGCTTGCACCAACTCGATGAGTACGCCCTCACCACTGCAAGGAAATTCTTCATTTCCTTTGGGGTGAACAAAGCAAATATCAAAACCTGCTGCACCTTTGCGGATTCCGCCAGGTGCAAAGCGTAAGCCATTTGAACTCAACCAATCGACTGCAGCAGCCAAGTCATCAATCCACAATCCCACATGGTTCAATGGTGTGCTGTGAACAGCCGGTTTTTTTTCAATGTCTAAAGGTTGCATTAAATCTACTTCAACCTTGAAAGGACCTTGGCCAATCGAACAAATATCTTCATCTACATTTTCTTTTTCGGATTGAAAATGCCCGGTCATCTCTAAACCGAACAAATCTACCCATAAATGCTTAAGCGCAGCTTTATCTGTAGCGCCAACCGCAATTTGCTGAATACCCAAGACTTTGAAAGGACGACTCACACAAACTCCACAATGACTTGGTCTACAGACAAGGAATCTCCTTTGGAGGCCTCAATAGATTTAACAACACCATCCTGTGCTGCAAACAGCACATTTTCCATTTTCATGGCTTCAATCACAGCCACACGTTCTCCCGCCTGAACCTTTTGTCCGGGGGCAACGGCTACCTCGACAAGAAGACCCGGCATAGGCGAAAGAACAAAACGGGACATGTCTACGGGTGGCTTATAGGGCATTAAGCGGTACAAGTCAGCCATACGGGGAGAAATGACCAAAGCCTCAATTCGCTTGCCATGGTGTTGAATTTTTAATCCCAATGGATTTTTTACAGAACCTCTTTCAACTTGTGCAACAAATGGTTGGCCATTGACCGTACCTTCGATGGCGATATCGTTTAAACGCGAATGGCTTTCAATTGCATAGTTTTTGTCATTCACTTTGATGACCGCAGTTCCCTTGCCGCCTGCATCATCTACTTCGACTTGGGTATAACCATGCTGCCCATCACCTCCAAGGGTAATAACGGTGTATGTCTGACCCACTTTGACATCGTATCCAGGCAACTGACCGCTCAGCGTTGCCGCACGCTCCCTGGACTTGCGCCTGACAAACGCGGCAAGCGCAATGAGAAAATCCGAATCATGGTGAGGCACATCTTCCGCATGAAAGCCTTTGCCAAAATGTTCTGCAATAAAACCTGTATTGAAATGGCCGGCGACAAAATCGGGGTGGGCAAGCAAAGCAGATTGGAAGGGAATATTCGAGTTGATTCCCCTGATCACGAACCCATTCAGGGCATCACGCATTTTGAGGATGGCATCATTACGGTCACGTCCATGGACAATCAATTTTGCAATCATGGAGTCGTAGTACATGGGGATTTCACCACCTTCTTGAACCCCTGTGTCCACCCGAACACCATGCGATGTATCAGGTTTAGCTTGATACATAGATGTAACAGGTGGTTGAAAACGAACCAAACGACCAGTTGAAGGAAGAAAATTTCGAAAAGGATCTTCTGCATTGATTCGACATTCAATCGCCCAACCATCTCTGCGAACATCGTCTTGAGTGAAAGGTATTTTTTCACCAGCAGCTACTCGGATCATCCACTCAACCAAATCTAAACCCGTGATGCATTCAGTGACAGGATGTTCAACCTGAAGGCGGGTATTCATTTCCAAAAAATAAAAGCTTTGGTCTTTCCCAACCACAAACTCAACCGTCCCAGCACTTTGGTACTTAACGGCTTTTGCAAGTGCCACAGCTTGCTCCCCCATGGCTTTACGCGTTTCATCACTGATAAAAGGCGAAGGAGCTTCTTCAATCACTTTTTGATGACGTCGTTGAATAGAACACTCACGCTCATTGAGGTAAACCACATGTCCGTGAGCGTCGCCAAGTAACTGTATTTCAATGTGCCGAGGTTCTTCGACAAACTTTTCGATAAAAACGCGATCATCACCAAAGCTGTTTCGTGCTTCATTGCGACAAGATGTAAAACCTTCAAGCGCTTCTTTGTCGCTGTAAGCAACACGCAAACCCTTGCCCCCTCCGCCAGCGCTGGCTTTGATCATGACAGGGTAACCTATGCTTTTGGCAATCTCTACGGCTTTTTCAGGGCTGTCAATGGCTTCATTCACGCCAGGAATGGTGTTAACTTTGGCCAAACCAGCTAATTTTTTAGATGCGATTTTGTCACCCATGGCTGCAATAGCTTCGTGCTTGGGTCCAATGAAAACAATTGAATTTTCTTCACATAGGCGAGCAAATTCTTCGTTTTCACTTAAGAAACCATAGCCGGGATGTATGGCTTGAGCACCCCATTTTTTGGCTGCAGCGATGATGACATCACCTTTGAGATAACTTTCTCGACTGGGTGCTGGCCCAATACATACCGATTGATCAGCTAAGGCAACATGGCGTGCATTCTTATCGGCTTCAGAATAAACAGCAACTGTTGAAATTCCCATGCGCTTGGCAGTTGCAATGACTCGACAGGCTATTTCGCCTCTGTTGGCTATTAAAATTTTATTGAACATGGCTTGATCCTAAATACTCAAAGCGGAATATTGCCGTGCTTACGCCACGGATTTTCAATTTTCTTGTCTTTCAACATCACCAATGAACGGCATACGCGTTTGCGTGTTTCGCTGGGAAGAATCACATCGTCAATAAATCCACGTGCACCTGCAACAAATGGATTTGCAAACCTTGACTTGTACTCTGCTTCTTTGGCTGCTAGCTTATCTGGATTGCCTTTATCTTCACGGAAGATAATTTCCACAGCACCTTTTGCACCCATGACAGCAATTTCAGCATGTGGCCAAGCAAAATTAACATCTCCGCGCAGATGCTTGGACGCCATCACATCATAGGCACCGCCATAGGCTTTGCGAGTGATGACGGTAATCTTGGGAACAGTGCATTCTGCATAGGCATACAAAAGCTTGGCTCCGTGTTTGATGATGCCACCAAATTCTTGACTGGTACCAGGCATAAAACCAGGCACATCCACAAAGGTAATAACGGGGATATTGAAGGCATCGCAAAATCTGACAAACCTAGCGGCCTTGATGCTGCTCTTGATATCCAAACAACCTGCTAAAACCAAAGGCTGGTTGGCAACAATACCAACAGTTTGTCCTGCCATACGCGCAAAACCAATCAAAATATTTTTTGCATAGTCTGGCTGTAATTCAAAAAAATCACCATCATCAACCGTCTTGAGAATGAGCTCTTTCATGTCATACGGCATATTAGGGTTGTCGGGTACCAAAGTATCCAAACTCGCATCCATGCGTTCTGTAGGGTCACCGCTTGGGCGTACCGGTGGTTTTTCTCGGTTATTTAATGGCAAATAGTTATAAAGGCGCCTCAGCATAAGCAGGGCCTCTACATCGTTATTAAAAGCCATATCAGCAACACCACTCTTGGTAGTGTGTGTGATGGCACCGCCAAGGTCTTCTGCACTTACCTCTTCGTGGGTCACAGTTTTAACCACCTCAGGACCCGTCACAAACATATAAGAACTGTCTTTGACCATGAAAATAAAGTCAGTTAGTGCAGGTGAATATACAGCTCCACCAGCTGATGGGCCCATGATCATGCTGATTTGCGGAACAACACCGCTGGCCATGACATTACGCTGAAACACTTCTGCGTATCCACCCAGAGATGCAACACCTTCTTGGATACGCGCACCACCTGAGTCATTTAAACCAATCACTGGCGCACCTACCTTGAGGGCTTGGTCCATGATTTTGCAAATTTTTTCGGCATGCGATTCTGAAAGTGCGCCACCATAAACAGTAAAGTCTTGGCTAAACACAAACACCAAGCGGCCGTTAATCATGCCGTAACCTGTCACAACACCATCACCAGGAATTTTGTTGTCTTCCATTCCAAAATCCACACAACGGTGTTCGACGAACATATCCCACTCTTCAAACGTACCTTCATCCAAAAGAATCTCTAAGCGCTCTCGTGCGGTCAATTTACCTTTGGCATGCTGTGCGGTAATTCTTTTTTCACCGCCACCTAGACGGGCTGCAGCGCGTTTTTCTTCAAGTTGTTGAATAATTTCTTGCATAAATCAACCTTTAAGGAATTTTTAAATCGAAATTGGAATTCAAGTCCACAAAGCCAATAATTGGCGTGCTGCAGTTGAGGCTGGAATTCGCCCCTCTAAAACGTCATGTTCTAGGCGAGGTAACAGGGATGCCACCATGGCATTTTGCTGAAAGCGCCGCTTCAATCCGCTTTGAATCAATTCTTGCATCCAAGTCAATGACTGCGTTTGTCTTCGATTCTGCCACTCTCCAGTTGCATCCTGCGAGATTTTGAACTCACAAACCGCCTGCCAAAGCGTTTCGACGCCTTTACCTGTCAGGGCGGAGACACGCAAGACTTTTGGTTGCCATGGAGTCCCATTTGTTCCAGCGGATTTTTTACTTTGGAAGATATGCAATGCGCTTGAAATGAAAGACTCAGCCTGCAAAGCTGCTTGATCATCTAAATCGGCTTTATTGATAAGCACCAAATCAGCAATCTCCATGATGCCTTTTTTAATGGCTTGTAAATCATCTCCTGCGTTAGGAAGTTGCATCAAAACAAACATATCTGTCATGCCTGCGACAGTGGTTTCGCTTTGGCCTACGCCCACTGTTTCAACAATCACAATATCAAAACCAGCCGCTTCACAAACCAAAATACATTCGCGGGTTTTTTCTGCTACCCCTCCTAAATTTCCACTGCTTGGACTGGGACGGATAAATGCACTAGGGTGGTTAGACAATATTTCCATTCGGGTTTTATCTCCCAGTATGGAACCACCTGACACATTTGATGAGGGATCAATGGCCAGTACCGCCACCTTATGTCCTTGTTGTATGAGCCAGATACCCAAATTTTCAATCAAGGTAGATTTGCCCACACCGGGCACACCACTCAAACCTATGCGCAGTGATTTGCCAGCAAAAGGCAGCAATTGGGTCAATAAATGGTCAGCGGCTTGACGATGATCAGTTCGTGTGGACTCAATCAAGGTGATAGCTTTTGCCATCGCCCTTCTTTTGCTTAAAGGATCACCTTCAATCAAATCGGAAAATAAAAAGGCTGAATCGCTCATGATTCTCAAAAATTATTTTTGAGAATGTACGGATTTCTCAATGTGTGAAAGTACATCACGAGCACTGACAGGAATAGGTGTACCCGGTCCGTAAATACCTTTCACACCTGCCGAGTATAGAAACTCATAATCCTGCTTAGGAATAACACCACCAACAAAAACAATGATGTCGTGTGCACCTTGTTTTTTAAGTTCAGCAATGATGGCAGGCACCAAGGTTTTGTGGCCTGCAGCCAATGTCGATACACCTACAGCATGCACATCGTTTTCAATGGCTTGACGCGCACATTCCTCAGGCGTTTGAAATAAAGGTCCTATATCTACATCAAAGCCTAAATCGGCGAAAGCAGTGGATACGACTTTTGCACCCCTGTCATGACCATCTTGCCCTAATTTTGAAATCATCACGCGAGGGCGTCTTCCTTGATTGACAGCAAAGGCAGCAATATCAGCCTTCAGTTGATTCCAATATTCCATGGTATCTCCCTCATGGCCACTGTCATAAGCAGCAGCGTAGACCCCGCTCACCTTTTGTGTATCTGCTTTGTGGCGTCCAAATACTTTTTCAAGCGCCTCACTCACCTCCCCCACTGTGGCTCTGACTCGGATGGCTTGAATGGACAAGTCCAATAAATTGCCTTCGCCATTTTTTGCAGCAACAGTGAGTTTTTCCAAGGCTGCCGTCACAGCAACAGCATCGCGCCTGCTTTTAAGTTCAGTCAATCTCTCAATTTGACTTGATCTGACTTTGACATTGTCAATATCTCTGACTTCGACGCTATCCTCTTGGGACAATTTGTATTTATTGACGCCCACAATCACATCTTGACCTGAGTCGATACGCGCTTGCTTGTCAGCCGCAGCTGCTTCAATTTTCAACTTCGCCCAACCAGAGTCAACCGCTTTGGTCATACCCCCCATGGCATTGACTTCTTCAATGATTTTCCAAGCTTCGTCAGCCATTTCCTGGGTGATTTTCTCCATCATGTAACTGCCAGCCCAGGGATCGATCACATTGGTAATGTGGGTTTCCTCTTGAATGATCAACTGCGTGTTACGGGCTATTCTGGATGAAAATTCAGTAGGTAATGCAATGGCTTCGTCAAAACTGTTGGTATGCAAGCTTTGTGTGCCGCCGAAAACAGCTGCCATTGCCTCAATGGTGGTACGGACAATGTTGTTGTAGGGGTCTTGCTCAGTCAGACTCCACCCAGAGGTTTGACAATGGGTTCGAAGCATCAAGCTCTTAGCGTTTTTAGCTCCAAAATCCTTCATGATTCGACACCACAGTAAGCGAGCCGCACGCATTTTGGCAATTTCAAGGTAAAAATTCATCCCGATTGCCCAAAAGAAAGACAACCGTGGCGCAAAGGAATCCACATCTAAACCTTTTGCGACAGCCGTTTTGACATACTCTTGTCCATCGGCCAGAGTCAGTGCAAGTTCGAGTGACTGGTTAGCACCAGCCTCTTGCATGTGATAACCACTGATGCTGATGGAGTTGAAGCGCGGCATATGCTCTGCGGTGTAGGCAATGATGTCTCCCACAATGCGCATACTAGGTTCAGGTGGATAGATGTAGGTGTTGCGAACCATGAACTCTTTCAAAATATCATTTTGAATAGTTCCACTGAGTTGATCTTGCTTAACACCTTGCTCCTCTGCAGCCACGACATACCCGGCGAGCACAGGCAATACCGCACCGTTCATGGTCATCGAAACAGAAACTTTGTCTAAAGGAATCTGATCAAACAAGATCTTCATATCCTCTACCGAGTCAATAGCCACACCGGCTTTTCCTACATCCCCAGTGACTCTTGGATGGTCAGAGTCATAACCACGGTGCGTTGCCAAATCAAAAGCAACCGATACACCTTGGCCACCACTGGCCAGCGCCTTACGGTAAAAAGCATTGGACTCTTCAGCTGTTGAAAACCCTGCATATTGACGGATAGTCCAAGGACGTACAGCGTACATCGTTGCTTGAGGTCCCCGCAAATACGGTGCAAACCCAGGCAAGGTATCAGCATGGGCTAAGCCTTGCAAATCTTGAGCGGTATAGAGCGGTTTGACAGTGATGCCATCAGGCGTGTGCCAGTTCAAACTTGCCAAATTGGAATCAGGTAAAGATTTAATGGCTGCTTCGTTCCACTGGGACAGATTAGCGACAGGGTATTTGAAATTGAATGAACTCATTGGAAAAATTAATTTTTGACACAGTCAGCAAAATAATGTGTTTTGCCTTGATCGTCTTTAACCTCAACCAAGCCATGAATATCGGTTTCAAAGCCTGGACACTGAAGATTAAATTCACGAGCAAATTTTAAATAATCCACAATCTTCTTATTAAAAACCTCGCCTGGAATCAACAAAGGAATTCCAGGTGGGTAGGGCGTTACCAAACTGGTTGTGATACGCCCCTCTAATTGATCTATGGATATTCTTTCTGTATTTCGGTGTGCGATCTGTGAGTAGGCATCACTTGGCTTCATGGCAGGTTTGAGGTCACTCAAATACATTTCAGTGGTTAACTTGGCGATATCAAATTTTGAATACAAGGAATGTATGTGGTGGCATAAATCACGTAAACCCATTTTGTCATAGCGAGCATGTTTTTGACAGAACTCGGGCAAGATACGCCACATGGGTTGATTTCGATCATAATCATCTTTGAACTGCTGCAATGCAGTGAGCAGTGAATTCCAACGACCTTTGGTAATTCCAATGGTGAACATAATGAAAAAACTGTACAGGCCAGTTTTTTCCACAATCACACCATGCTCGGCTAAAAATTTGGTAACGATGCTCGCAGGAATTCCCGCTTTATCAAACTTACCATCCAAATTCAACCCAGGGGTCACAATCGTTGCCTTGATTGGGTCCAGCATATTGAAACCATCGGCAAGATCACCAAATCCATGCCAGTTAGGATCTTCATTTTTCTTTTTCCGACCTTTTTTTTCTGCTTTGATAACCCAGCTGTCAGCACGACCAATGCCGTCGTCGACCAGGTCCTCGGGTCCCCATACTTTGAACCACCAGTCATTGCCGTATTCGGCATCCACTTTGCGCATGGCACGTCTGAAATCCAAAGCTTCTGCAATGCTCTCCTCAACCAAGGCTTTGCCACCAGGCGGTTCCATCATTGCAGCAGCTACATCACAACTGGCAATGATGCTGTATTGAGGGCTGGTGCTTGTATGCATCAAATACGCCTCATTGAAGAGGTGACGGTCTAACTGATGCATTTGAGGTTCTTGAACCAAGACATGGCTGGCTTGGCTGATACCCGCCAAAAGCTTGTGAACCGATTGCGTTGAGTAAACCATGGCCTCTTTGGGTCTGGCGCGTTTTTTACCCATCGCATGGTAAGCGCCGTAAAAAGGATGGAAAGCCGCGTGAGGCAACCAAGCTTCATCAAAGTGAAGATTAGGGATATACCCATCCAACATGTTTTTAATGGTCTCGGTGTTGTACAAAACGCCGTCATAAGTTGATTGGGTAAGCGTCAAAACTTTGGGCTTCAAAGCACTGACGTTTTGTCCTTTAAGCAACGGATTGGATTTGATTTTTGCCTGAATCGTTTCGGGTGAAAACTCGCTTTGGGGAATGGGGCCAATGATGCCAAAGTGATTTCGAGTAGGCTTAAGAAATACGGGGATAGCACCGGTCATGATGATGGAGTGCAAAACCGATTTATGGCAGTTGCGATCCACTACAACAATATCACCAGGCGCTACCGTGTGATGCCACACAATTTTGTTTGAAGTGCTGGTTCCATTGGTGACAAAGAAACAATGGTCGGCATTGAAAATGCGTGCAGCATTTCGCTCACTCTCGCCAATTGCTCCATCATGATCTAGCAGTTGACCTAACTCTTCAACCGCATTACAAACGTCTGCTCTAAGCATGTTTTCACCAAAAAATTGATGAAACATTTGCCCAACAGGACTCTTAAGAAATGCCACACCACCCGAATGGCCAGGGCAATGCCATGAATAGGAGCCATCCTCTGCATAATCCAGCAAGGCTTTGAAAAAAGGCGGCTGAACACCTTCTAAATAACTCTTAGCTTCACGAATGATATGCCTTGCAACAAATTCTGGCGTATCTTCGAACATATGGATAAACCCGTGAAGTTCTCGAAGAATATCGTTTGGCAGGTGACGTGATGTTTTGGTTTCACCGTAAACATAAATGGGCACATCTGCATTTTTTCGACGTACTTCATCAATAAAACTTCGAAGATTGACCACTGCTGGGTCTAAATCAGGCCCAGGTGTGAACTCTTCATCATCAATCGAGAGAATGAAAGCACTTGCACGAGACTGCTGTTGTGCAAATTGACTTAGGTCGCCGTAGCTGGTCACGCCCATTACCTCGTATCCCTCACTTTCGATGGCTTGGGCCAAAGCACGAATACCTAAGCCTGAGGTATTTTCAGAACGAAAATCTTCATCAATGATGACGATTGGAAAACGAAATTTCATCAGCCACTCCGAGCATGGGACGTTCTAGGGGACAAAAGGATGAAGTTTACCCTCAGGGGCACTGATACAATTAAGAAACTGGAGAGGTGGATGAGCGGTTTAAGTCGCACGCCTGGAAAGCGTGTGAGGGTTAATAGCCCTCCGCGGGTTCGAATCCCGCCCTCTCCGCCAATCAAAGCATTGGCTTAAAAAACTGGCTGAAGGCCAGTCTTTATTCAATTATTTTTTAGCATCATCAGACTTGAACCAACCACTTACCGTGCTGCTGGCAGAGTCGTAAGCTGAACTTAATGTTGAACAAGCAGTCATGCACATACTCATGCAAAAAATGATAGAAATTGATTTGATGGATTTAGACATGCTGTTCCTTTAGTGGGTTTTGAAATACTGGGGCTATGTTAGATGAGTTCTGAGAATGCATCAATCTACTATTTATATAGACATAAGAACTATATTTAACAAAATTTTTAAAATAAAACAAATCGTATAGAGTGGAAAGTTACAACATTTCAGGCGTTTGTACAGTCACCAAAATTGTTTGATTGGACTCCAATCTTGATCGGTGACGCAACCACCAAACTGCCCCCTTTTTGACGGCGCATTCTTGTTTTTGAAATCCCAATAACAGAGAGATAGCTTCCCCCAAAATAGGCTGATGACCTATCACCAACACAGCGCTCTTACTATGCGGCCATTGGGCAGCAGAAAGCAGCATTTCAGCAGAGCTTTGAGGCGTTAGTGATGCACTTAATTTGTATTTTCTGCCTAATGCCATGACAGTTTGCTCCGTACGCTTTGCTGGGCTACAAATAATTCGAGTGCCTTCAGGAAGTTGACGATCAAGCCAATTCGCAATTCGAGCCGCTTGCCGTTCGCCACGTGGAGTCAAGCTTCTGCTCATGTCATCTTCGCCGGGGGCAGCTTCATGAGCCTCTGCATGTCTCCAGAAAATCAAATCCATGTCAATTCACTTTCTGGTATTTCTTGACTAATTCGGTTTGGGCACTCAGTCCGTCGGATTTTTCAGCAAGCGGTTGACGGTGATAGTGGCCATCTGATTCCAGTAGCCATGCATCTGAGGTGTCATATAGGTACGCCACTAAACACTCATCAATGATTCGTTGCCTGAGTATAGGGTCCCATATAGGCCAAGCAATTTCAATTCGTCGCATCATGTTACGGTTCATCCAGTCGGCACTGGATAAATACAAATCTTCTTTGTCACCCGAGCGAAAATAAAAAACCCGTGAGTGCTCTAAAAATCGACCGATGATGGATCTGACACGAATGTTGTCAGTAAAGCCAGGTTGAGATGCCGGAAGAATACAGGCGCCACGAATAATCAAATCAATCTTGATACCGCTTTGGCCTGCTCTGACCAAGTCACTGGCCAGACTTTGGTCAGTCAAGCTGTTCATTTTTAAAATGATGCGACCAGGCTTGCCTTTATTTGCGGCTTTTATCATTTGGTCTATGGTGGCGCTAAGCTTGGAATGCAAATGAAAGGGTGCGACCAACAGATGGTGAAGTTTGGGTAATCGGGTTTGACTGGCCAGTTGAGAAAAAACCTGCTCAATATCGGAAGTAATTTGTGGATTGGCGGTTAAGTAGCTGATGTCGGTATAAAGCTTTGCAGTGCGTGCGTTGTAATTCCCAGTTGACAAGTGGGCATAACGAACCAAGCGGCTACCCTCTTTGCGCGTAACCAACAACATTTTGGCGTGTGTTTTAAGACCGACAACGCCATAAACCACTTGGGCGCCGATCGATTCCAATCTCTCAGCCCAATTGATATTGGCCTCTTCATCGAAGCGGGCTTTGATTTCAACAACAGCCGTCACCTCTTTACCGCGGCGAACAGCTTCACGAAGCAAATCCATCAGTTCCGAATCAATGCCGGTACGGTAGATGGTTTGTTTTATAGCTAACACTTTGTGGTCATTCACCGCTTGACGCAAAAACTCTAAAACACCAGAAAAACTTTCAAAAGGCTGGTGAATCAGAACATCTTCTTTTTGTAGCTTGGTAAAAATAGACTCGTCTTGATTGAGCTGAAGTGGATATGGCGCTTGATGAGGTGTAAACAACAATTCAGGCTTGTCCACTAAGTCGATCATTTGATTTAATCTAACAAGATTCACGGGCCCAGGCACACGGAAAATAGCCTCATGTGGCAACTTGAATTGGTGCATTAAAAAATTAGCTAAATGGTCAGAACAGCCAGAAGTAACCTCCAACCGAACAGCACGACCAAATTGCCTATGCTCTAAACCATGTCTCAGGGCTGTACGAAGATTTTTGACGTCCTCTTCATCCACCAATAGGTCAGAATCTCTGGTCACACGAAATTGTGAGAAATGTCCAACTACCCGGTCAGGGAATAAATCTTTTAAGTGCGAACGAATCACACTTGAAAGCGTCACCATCTGAATAGCAGAAGTACCCTTTGCACTTGGCAACTTGATGATTCTTGGCAACGACCTTGGAACTTTCACAATAGCAATGTCATTTTCACGACCAAAAGCATCTTTTCCAGACAACCGCACAATGAAGTTCAAAGACTTGTTTGCAACCAAAGGGAATGGGTGTGCAGGGTCTAGACCAATTGGCGTGAGAAGAGGCTTGACTTCTCTTTCGAAATATTGTTTGACCCATTTTTTTTGCGCAACATTTCTGTCATCGTGGGTCATCAAATGAATGCCATTTTTTTCAAAAGCCGGAAGCAACTCCGCATTGAAGACTCTGTACTGCTCCTCTACTAATTTCTGGGCAGCCACAGAGACCTTGCGATAAGTTTCTTCTGTGAAAGCACTCTTGTCTGACTTTTTATCTATCCCATGTAAGTGGAGCGCCACTCTGACTTCAAAAAACTCATCTAGGTTAGAAGAAACAATACACAAATAGCGCAAACGCTCGAGTAAAGGTACATTCTTTCGTCGCGCCCAGTCCAGAACCCGCTCGTTAAAACGAAGGGTACTTTCGTCACGATCGATAAAATGTTCCATGTATAAAGTAATCTATTTTTTAAAATGATTAGAAATGAACTATATTTTAATTTAATGACAAGGCATCTGCGAGATAAGTCGCCATCTCAGCAGAGAGCTTTTCTTGGCTGGCTTCCACCATGATACGTAGCAGCGGCTCAGTTCCACTTTCGCGAATCAAGACCCTACCGGATGAACCTAGTTTAGCTTCGACGCTTGCTATACGTTTTTGAAGTTCCCCATGGTGACGCCAATCCAAGCCAGGTTCAATAGCAATGTTTAATAAACACTGGGGGAACAAAGGCACGTCTTCTAAGATTTTTTGTATAGATGTTTTCATTCTTAAACAAGCCTGAAGTACTTGTAATGCGCTGATCAAACCATCGCCGGTTGAATGCTTATCTAACATCAACAAATGACCTGAGCTCTCTCCACCCAATAACCAACCTGTGGAAAGCAAAGACTCTAGTACATACCTGTCACCCACCTTTGCTCTGGTCAGTTCGATGCCCCATCGACTCAACCCCTCTGAAATGGCTTTGTTCGTCATCAAAGTTCCCACGACACCAGAAATCTTTTCGCCATTTGTCAGGCGATCTCGGGCGAGGACGTAAAGAAGTTGATCACCGTTGTATAAAAGTCCGTTTGCATCAACCCACAGCAACCTGTCCGCATCTCCATCCAAAGCAATGCCAACGTCTGCGTGATGCGCAATAACTGCCTGAAT
>Ga0214919_10008476_pt1 | contig 13525 bp, 6 predicted proteins | sample LL1503_MetaG_FD_177994 | JGI IMG/M metagenome (GOLD analysis project Ga0214919, IMG submission 177994) | Freshwater microbial communities from Lake Lanier, Atlanta, Georgia, United States - LL-1503 | ecosystem: Environmental > Aquatic > Freshwater > Lake | place: USA: Georgia | collected 2015-03-15
TAGATTCAGATTCAGATACAGCCAAAAAAGTAAAAACAGATACTGATGCATATACAGATAAAGAAGTAGATACAGATGAAGAAATAAAAGTAACACAAAAACTAAAATTAAATGAAAAAAAAAAAATGATATTAGAAAAAGAAAAAATCAAATTAGAGAAAAAAAAAATAAAATTAGAAAAAGATAAAATTCAAAAATCTAAAATAGCGTCATTAAATACTATTCAAAAAGATGATTTACCAGTAAAAAAAAATTTAATAAATATATTTCGTCACTCAATACAAATAAATATTACATGATACGCCTACTAAGAATACATTAGCTAATAATTGTATAAATCAAATATAAATACCTAATATTATGTTTAATTTTTGAATTTATTAAATAAATTAAAAATTAATTTATTTTAACTATACTGATACTTTAAACTATATTAATTTTAAATTTATTTAAATAAATTCAAAATTATTATTTTATAATTTATTATAAAATAATTTTTTTATACTTTTATTATAAAATTATTTTTTTATACTTTTATTATAAAATTATTTTTTTATACTTTTAATCTATTGTCTTAAAATAATTTAATGTTATATATATATTAATATATTGATATATATATATATATCAATTAATTCATTATTTTCAATAATAAAATAAGTATTTTATTATTATAATTTTTAAAAGTATATATATCTCAACAATATAATAAAATTAAAATTTTGTAATAAAATAAAAATGAATAATTTTAATTAGGTAGATGCATTAATTTTTTTTTCTTACCGTAGCCATTTTGGCTCAAGATTCACCAGTGTCATTTAGTTGTCCTGGTGTATCAGGAAAGTCCATGTTTGCGGGATTCTTCTTTACCGGTGCAGATGTTGCACCTGCACCTGCCGGAGCAACAACGGCCGGAGCAACATCTGCCGGTGCAGCAGCTGCCGGTGCAGCATCTGCAAGAGCAGCACCAGCCGGAGCAGCAGCTGCCGGTGCAGCATCTGCCAGAAGAAAGTAGGGACATGAACAATGTTGTTCCTCCTGGATTGTCACTCACTCCAGAAAACACATGTCTCATAGACTGGTGTTCTGTCATCATAGATTGGTGTTCTGTCATCAGTGAGCTGGTGAAACAGGAAGGAATCACCAACATTCTGCGCACTCTGAATGAAGGCACAGTAGTCCCAACTCCTGCTTCTTCTTTGCAGGAAAAGATGAAGTTTGACCAAGCAGTGTCGTTCATTCAAAACTTCCGCAGGATCGGAGGTTTGGATGGATTGAGGGCTTGTCTGCCCTGCTTGCATCAAGTCTTTGGACGCTTAGAGGTAGAACTTCAGACAGTTCACAAGGTGTTCGGGAATCCATTGAGAGGTGAGGACTCTGGTCTCCTAAATGCGGCAGTGCCAGTGCCTGATGTCTTGCCAGTGCCTAATGTCGGGCCAGTGTCTGATGACTTGCCAGTGGCTGATGTTGGGGCAGTGTCTGATGTCATGCCTGAAGACTTGCCAGTGTCTGATGTCATGCCTGATGTCGGGTCAGTGGCAGTGCCTGATGTCTTGCCAGTGCCAGGACCAGTGCTAGATGCCTTGCCGAAAAATGACATCACGAGAGCCGCTGCAATGCCAGGTCCTGCGGTCTCGGCTGAGCCAGTGGAACTCGCTACTTTCACTGGTAAGCAGATTGAAGAGATTCTCAGATGTGTCGTTGCCACAATGGCAAAAAAGACCACTATTGTGACAAAAAAAGTGGCAACGCTGATCATGAGTCTCTATTCATCGCATCAATCCGAAAAGGGCATTAGTGGAGACTCTATCAGAGTCTCAGACTTGAGAATTCTGTGGGCTCTTCGCAATGTGGCGACAGAAGATACAATGCCAGTTGATCAAGTCAAGATGGCCCTTGAAGTCTACAGATGGCTTTACTCCGATGGCAATCTAAAGTGCTTTCAAGGAGTCCTCACTGTCGCTGATGTTGCAGGAGTCGTCGACTTCATGATGCTCGACGGTACCAAGAGTGTTTCGAAGGAGCATGCCAAAAAGATTGACAATGCTTGGCAACGATTCTCCACCCACTCTGTACAAGGTCCTAACCAGTCAGATTCTCTGACTGGCGCCCAGGTTCGCCAGATTCTCAAGGTACTGGATCTACGATGCTACTCGAAGATGCATATGAATCCATGTGAAGCCAGGGAAGTCGTGCGGGATGTTAGGTATCTGAACTACATGGATGATGGCTACGACCGGCTGCCTGTTTTAGTGTCTGACGACCCTGAAATTTCTGTCAGGGCCTTGCATGACCTTCAATCACTGCGCTTTCATGACAGTGAGCAAGCCATTTGCTGTAGTGCCATCAAAAAAGGGCTTGTTGCTTACCGCCGCTTGATGGACATGCGGGAGTATCCAGCACCCTATCCGAAGCATGTCCAAGATAGCAGCATCATGCCAGATGTCACAGCACAAGACCTTAAAACCGTCTGGGACTTTGGCAGGTTGGGACCTGATTGGACCATTTCTCTTGTGGGGGCACGTGCAGTGGATGACGTCTGGAGAAATCTCGTCTGGAGTGAGCACAGTGAAAGCCCTTCTGCCAGAAGCACCACAAGCAGAGATGCATCTGACAAAGCTACAGCTAGCGGAGCAGCATCTGCCGGATCTGCAGGTGCAGCATCTGCAGGAGCAGCATCTAGCAGAGCAGCATCTGCCGGAGCTGCAGCTGCAGGAACAACAATCGTAAGCTGATGCTGCTCGGGTGCACCAGTGCACCAGTGTATATAAAGATGATGAGAAACACGGTCTGCCTTTCAGTCCCATGCAGCAACAGAAAGTTGATACCTATTCTCACATCACGAATGCGTCCTGGCGTGGATTAGTCAGGTTATGCCAACAGGTAGAATACAGTGGAGTTGGTATAAGAAAGCCTGTTCTTCCGAACGGAATCAAGCCGTTACAGGTTATGTACACTAGGCCGTCCTTCTGGTAGAAGCCTGTTGAGCAGATACAGTAAGCCTGGTGCCTCTTCTTTCAAAGTCCACCTAGAGAGAGTGGCCCTTCAGCCCTTCAAATTTGTCATGAAACTTTCAGTTAATTGAAAAAAATTTGAAAAGCAGAAGAGACAGAGTGAAAGCGTTATCAACTCTTGTAAGCAAACTGCTTGCAAAAAAAAAAAAATATATTTTTTAAATTATATTTTTAGTTTTATTTAATAGACTATATTTTAATTGTTTTTAATTTAATAAATATTATTCAAAATAATATCTTTAATTTAAATAAGTCTATTATTTTTCATAGATATATAAGAATACATTAGCTAATAAGGGTTTAAATCAAATACAAATTACTATTCAAATTCCTAATATTACATAATATTATTATTACGAAAAATTAATTTATTTAAAGATATAAATATAGTTAAATCATATTTTTTATATTAAATTTTATTTTATATTTCTTTTTTATTTTATATTTCTTTTAATTTAAATTTATAATAAAATTATTTTATATTTTTTTATTATAAAATTATTTTATTTTTTTTATTTTATTTTTTTTTACATCTTTGCATTTTTCTAGACGAAATGCCGAGTTAAAAATAAGTTTTTATGAAACTAATTAAATAAACATACTATTATTAGTTTAATAAGTTTCATAAAGATTTTAATATGTTCATAAAAAAAATTTATAATTTTAAATTATAAATTTTTTTTATTTAACTTTAACTTTAACTTTAACTTTAACTTTAACTTTAACTTTAACTTTAACTTTTAAACTAGTGTCTTTATACCATAAATAGATTAAACCTTATTAAAAATACTATTAAGATTTAAAATTTTTAAAACTATGCATTTAAAAACCTTATATGATTTTTTTTGCAATTTTTTATATGCTATTTAATAAAAAAATTATGGTAATTTTTTTTTATTATTATACTATATAATAAAAAAATTATGGTAATTATTTTTTATTATTATACTATATAATAAAAAAATTATGGTAATTATTTTTTATTATTATACTATATAATAAAAAAATTATGGTATTTTTTTTATTATTATACTATATAATAAAAAAATTATGGTAATTTTTTTTTATTATTATACTATATAATAAAAAAATTATGGTAATTATTTATTTTACTTTTACAAAAATTTGATTTTTATAATAATCTAAATAGTATACTTTCAAATTTAATAAAAATAAAAATGAATATTTTTAATTAAATTTGGTGCTAAAAAAATGTTTTTTACCGTAGCCATTTTGGCTCAAGATTCATCAGTGCCATTTAGGTGGCCTGGTGTATCGGGAAAGTCCATGTTTGGGATAGGGCAATCATTGCCCTCAGGGCATCCATGCCCTCCAAGACATGAAGGGCATAGCGGTAGACATCAGGAACCTTCACTGGGTTCTTTGCATCCTGATGTAGCCAGACATGACCCTCCTTCGGGTGGAAAGAGAGACACAATCATGTTGCCTCCTGGACAGCCTCTTACACCTGGAATCCAACGTGTCATTGACAGGTGGTTTGTACTCCTTTTTCTAGAACAAGAAGGAGGCATCCACAACATTCTGGGTACTCTGAATGAGTGCCTAGTGTCCGTGTCTCGTGGCACTGCGTCAGAGCTTGAAAGAATGAAGTTTAACAGAGCCATTTGGTTCATTCAAAACTTCTACATGACCGGAGGTTTGGATGGATTGCGGGCTTGTCTTTCCAGCTTGCATGAAGTCTTACAACGCTTAGAAGTCGAACTTCCGACAGTTTCCGATCAGTTCGGCACTCCCATGAGACATAGGGATTCTCTTCTACCAGATTCTGTAAAATCAGTGCCTGATGCAAGTTTGCGAGTGCCTGATGCAAGTTTGCGAGTGCCTGATGCAAGTTTGCGAGTGCCGGATGCCTTGACAGTGCCTGATGCCGTGCCAGTGCCTGATGCCTTGCCAGTGCCTGATGCCGTGCCAATGCCTGATGCCTTGCCAGTAGCAGCCAGTTTGCCAGTGCAAGATGCATTGCCAGTGGCTGATGCCTTGCCAGTGCCTGAGGCCTTACCAGTTCCTGATGCCTTGCTAGAGGCTGTCAGTTTGCCAGTGCAAGATGCATTGCCAGTGGCTGATGCCTTGTCGGGGCCTGCTGTCTTGATGGCTGCATCAGACTCGGTAGCATCAGACTCGGTAGCATCATACTCGTCAGCATCAGACTCGGCTGCATCAGACCCGGCAACATTTTGGTGCACTATGGAAGCGCCCCCGATGTTGAACCGCACGCATCTGTCCCGAGATGCCCGCCACTCGGCGGCATCAGACTTTGGAGCATCAGACTTTGGAGCATCAGATCCAGGGGCATCAGTTTCAGTGGCATCAGACCCAACGGCCTCAAGTCCAATGTCTGAAGCTAGGAATCTTCCCACTACTCTCACAGGTGCTCAGATTGAGAAGATCCTCAAATGTCTCGATGATCCAAAGCCAAAGAAAACCTTTATTGAGCCAAAAGAAGCTCAAGAGGTAGCCAACTTGGTCCGAGACCTGTATAGACATGTCCGAGCTGATAGTGGCCTAAGTGATGCCATAAGTAGGAGCACGATCAGGGTTGGAGACTTTGAAATTTTGGCTTTGCTTCGCAATCTTCCAGCAGACGCCACAATGCCATTTTGGCTTGTGGAGTATGGACTTAAAGTCCATGAGTGGTTGTACTCCGATGGTCTATTTGGCAAGCAGCCCGACTTTTATGGAGACATCACTGTTGGTGATGTTGCAAAAGTCATTGACATCATGATGTTGGAGAAGACCCGGACAATCTCTTTGTCAAAAGCAAAAGAGATTGACAACATTTGGAAGCGGTTCTTCAGCCACTCAGAGCCAGTTTCTATTCAGAACGGCATTCTGACAGGTGGTCAGGTGCACCAGATTCTCAAGGTGCTTGATACTCGTGGCTACTCGAAGAAAGGCATCAGTCCGGAAGAAGCCAGAGAAGTTGTGCAGTGTGTGCAGTGCCTCAACTACAAAGAAACTGGCGGCTATCCGTTGTTGCCAGTACGATTGTCAAAGCGGACACGGATTAATGTCTGCGAATTGGCACCGCTGGAAAAACTGCGCTTCCTTCCCAGTGACCAGTCTTGCTCCTGGGATGACATCAAGAAGGGTCTAGATGCTTACCGCAAGTTCATGGACATCAGAGAGTATCCAGAACCCTATCCAGATCATGTCATTGGTGTCAATCTTTATTACACCTGCACTTTTCAGGACATCCAGACAGTCAGGAATTTTCACACGTGGAGAGAAGTCTGGAGCCTGTCTCTTAAGCAGGCTCGTAAGGTGAATGCCGCCTGGATAAATATCTTTTCATCGGTGTACTATGCAAGTGTTTCTGAGAGGCGAAACTGGTATGCCTCTGCTAGAGGAAGCGCATCTGTTTACAGTGCATCTGATGGAAGAACCAGGTACGCCTCTGGTAGCAACACATCTGACGAGTGCTCATCTGACATGGGCTCATCTGACGAGAGCATATCTCGCTACATGGGCTCTTGTCAGATGAGCTCATGTGGCGAGATCTCATCTGGCGAGAGCTCATCTGCCAGTAGCTCATAGCGGATCTGCTCAGTCAAAGGTGGTGCATAGGCTTGACACTGCTATGAACACCAGACCAGTATATTAAGATGATGAGAAACAAGGTCTGCCTTTCAGTCCATGCAGCTACTGAAAGTTGATACCTATTCTCACATCATGGATTCATCTGGATAGGCAACCTGGTAGAAGTCTTGTAGGGGGCTTTCAGGAGAGCACAGAGACGTTTCATCTGAAGTTAGCAATACCCTACAGTTGGAGTAGATTAAGCCGTCTTTCAGGTTGAATGTCTGTTCATCTTTCATCTTTCAGGTAGTTAGTCTGTTCGTCTTTCATCTTTCAGGTAGTTCATCTTTCATCTTTCTTTCAGGTTGAATGTCTGTTCATCTTTCATCTTTCTTTCAGGTAGATGCCTGGTAATATAATGTGCTATAGTGAGCATTTCAAAGTCGGCATAGAAGAGTTCTTCAGTCCTTCAAATTTTGCAAGTTTATTGAAACATTTGAAAGGCTTGAAAGACAAAGTTGTGAGTGTTCATCAACTCTTGGAAGCACACTGCTCCCAAAAAAAAAAAAAATATATTTTTTAAATTATATTTTTAATTTTATTTAATAGATTATATTTTAATTTTTTTTTATTTAATAGATAATATTTTTGTTTTAAATAATATTTTTAATATTAATATGTCTATATTATGATAAATAATATCTTTAATTTTAATAAGTCTATAGTATGTTAAATAATATCTTTAATTTTAATAAGTATATATTATTTTAAATAAAAACTTAAATATCTTTAATATTAATAAATTTATATTATTTTTCATAGGTATATATATACATATATGAAAAATAATATTAATTATTTTAATAATTTAAAAAGATGTTGGATTCATGATACAGAATGTAATATTAATGAAAATAAAAATATAAGTGACCATCCATATATAATTGATAGTTATAGTACAACAATATCATTAAATACTAATCATTGTTTTTATAATATTCAAGATAAACTAAAACATAAAATTCAATTTAAAGATTTGCAAATGTATTGTAGTAATAAAAATACAAAAATAAAAAATAGTATATTGGATATAATAAATAAACATCCTTCATATTTTATGTTATTGCAAGAATGTTCAGATGAATTATTAATAGAATTAAATGATTTATTAAAAACCGAATTAAACTCACATAGTTTAACTTGGGTATGTAGGCCAATAAACTATATTAATGTTCAAAGTACGGAAATTAACTCCTCATTAATTAATAAAGATAATAAAGGTCAATGCACCTCTAGACATTTTAATAATTATAATGTTACTATTTATAATAATCTTATATATACATTAATAGAAGAAAATAGAAATTATAGTAAATTTCCAGCAGGTATTGCAGCAGGTATTGCAGCTGGTAATTCAGCAGGTAATGCTGCAGGTAATTCAGCAGGTATTGCAGCCGCTAATCCAGCCGGTAATGAAGATAATTATGAAAGTAATACAGATAAAACAAAAATTAGTACCATAGGTATTTCTAGTAATGGTAATAAAGTTAAATTTCATAATATTTCAAAGAGTTGTCAAACTAAATTAAAACCATGTATTGGCTCAAGAGGTAATAAAATATTTATTAGACATCAACTGACAAAATTTATAAAAAATGATAATAAACAATTATATATAGTATTTAATGTTCATTATTCACAAAATTTTAGAGAATCTAAAAGTATATGTAATTTTAATTTAGAATTTGATTATTTAGGAACATGTAATGATGGTATACTCAAAACATTAATAAATGAATTCAACAAAGATTTACAAATTATTCCTTACATAATAATAGGTGGAGATTTTAATAAAAAATTATGTAGTGAATATGAGTATAATACTATATTTAATAAAGTAGAAAATCTCAAAAAATATTTTTTACAAACTATAAGTTATCCTAGATTTTTACAAATGATACAATTATATAAAGGTCTAAAATATCAAAATAATTATACTAATTTCAATATTGGTAATTGTGAAATTAAAAGATTATGTGATCATTATGACCAAATATTTTTATTTCAATCAAGTGAAACTATACCTAGTAAATTAATAAATGATTTTTCTTTAATTTTAACTAATGTTCAAATAATTTATTTTTTTATTTTTAATATCAAAAATAATTTTTTAGATATGTTAGAATCAATTCTCGTATCAGCAATAGAAAATATTAATATAGTATCTTTTATTAATTTTATATTTAAAGATATTTCTAAACTATGTGTATCAAAAGAGTTAATTGACAGTATGTTATATATTATTCATATTTTAATAATATGTAAAACACAGATTATTAATGATTCATACCCATGTCATAATAAACAAGAGCAATTAAATAAAGCATTAAATAATATTAATTATTTATTATATAATATTATTGATATTATGAATGAAGATAACTTATTTATTAAAAAAATTTATTTAGTTTTTCCTTCTAATTTAGAGGTTATGAAATTAAGAAAAATTCAAACTGATATATCTAAAGAAATAACTAAAGATATTCTTACAAAAAAAATACAATTTATCTCTGATTTTTTAAATTCTGAGATGAATAAGGTTGATAATACACCATTTATAAAAGCCTATATTAATCCAAAAAATAATATTGTTGATTTTTTAAGTAATATAATGATAAACTTTAATAAAATTAATACAGATGATAGTCAGGACTCAGATGCATTAGAAGAAAAATCGGATATTCCCCAAGTAATTTATGAAAGACTAATAAAAAGAAGAAAAAGAAAAACTAAAAAACCAGTTCCTAAGCCAGTACAGAAACCAAAATACACAAAACATCTATTAATTTTATCAGAATATGAAAAAATATTAAAATTAATTGAAAATTTTAATATAAGTTCATCATTAGATATTGATTCATTTAAAAAAGATTTACATACATATACTTATAATCCTAAAGATATTAAAAAGAAAATAGATGAATATTTAAAACCTGTTAATGAAAATAATTATTATTTTCAAGAAAATTATTATAAAAATGAATTAATAGCATCAAATAATAAAATAAATAAAGTTAAATTAAAAACATCTATTATTTTAGAAAATAATTTATTAATAAATTTATTAAATTGTTTTTCTAAACTAAATAATTCATTTGATTCTGAATGGAATAAATTACCTATTTTATATCATCAATTCCTAGAACTACATATAAATAATAAAATAATTGCTTTAGAGCATTTATTAAAATTAGAAGAACTTGAAGATAAATTAAAAATAAAAATATTAAATAAAGAGACATTAGAAAAATTTAAAGATAAATTAATAAAAGAAAACTCAGATAGAGGCATTATAGAAAGTGTAAATAAAAAAATAAAATTATTAGAAAATGATATTAAAGAACATGAAAATAAAATTAAAGAACATTATGTAAATATCCTTTCTAAGTCTAGTGGAACTAAATTAGATAAAAATAGTTTAAAAAATACTATTGCAACTGACATAATAAGTATGATACATTCTTACATGAATAATATACTAAGTATTTGTATTGGAATATTAATAACTTTTTATGATTATTTTATTATTATTAATAACTCAGAATATAAAGATCATATATTAAATATTATGAAAGAAAAAGATTTATCTAAATTATTTCATTTATTAAAAGATACTTTTAGTAATAATAAATTTATTAAAATTTTTATTATGTTGTTATCTTATTTAAAAAACAATATTAATATATTATTTCTAGTCAAATTTGATAATTTAAAATTACAGATTTTACCATCTAGTCATGTCCTTGTTGTTCCAAGAGAAGTAAATATGCCTAGTCCTTTACTTGTTTCAAAAGAAGAAGGAATTCAAAAACCTTTACAAGGTATTACAGTACCTTTACTTATTCCAAAAGAAGATACCGATTCTTGTGTTCTCAAAGATCCGGAAGAAGATTTAAATTCATTTGTTCCAGAAGAATTGAATTCACATGATTATTTTATTTTTAGTTTTTTAAATTTTTTAGATGAAACTAAAAAACAAAATAATAGTTTAACTTTTGAATATGTTATTTCTACAATTATAGAGAGTCTATCTACTGATATTGAAACAAAATTTAATTCTAATGAGTTACATGGATTAAAAAAACCAGATGATGAGTTTTATAAAGAATTTACAAATATAAAAATAGAAATAGAAAGAGTATTCAATAATCATAATATTCTTATAAATTTTATAAAAAATACACATTTATTATTTTTTATGATAGGTAAATTAAAATTTTTTTATGAAGATTTTGATGAAATACAAAATATTTCTACATTAGATATTATTTACAGAGACTTATTAAGTAATAATGATGAAATAGATGTGGTCGTGATAAATAAATTTATAAAATCAAAAAATGGATTAAATATTATTGTAGAAAACTTTTTAATTATATATTCGCAATTTATTTTATATATATGGAATCTAGTTATAATTTTACATCATTATGATTTTTTTGATATAATTTTAGAAAATATCGGACAAACAAAAAATTTTACTTGTTCAGAATACTTACAATTTTGGCCAAATATTATTAATTATATAATATTATTATATAGAAAAAATGAAGATTTACTTATTGAATTTAATTTATCAAACTTTCAAAATATCATAAATTATCATTTGAATTATGATAATAATTTAATTAATAATAAAATTTTAAAAATATATGAAGATATACTTGAAATATATTATTTATATATTTCAAAATCATTACATCCACTAACTAATAGTCCGGATTGTCAGAAAAAATATCTAAAATATAAACATAAATATTTAATGTTAAAAAATAAACTAATAAAAGAAAATTTATCACTTATTTAGATAATTTATGTAAAAAATAATAAGCTATTAATTAGTTAAATAATTTAATATTATAGATTATAAAAAATAATAATCTATTAATTATTAATGGAATTTAATTTAATATTATATGGAAAAGATGAAATAAAAGAAAATAATAATAAAACTTATTATATATTAGTAATAGATAATATTGAACATGAAAAATATATGATTAATATTTTTAAAACTTTTAATACAAAATATTTAGGTATTGATTTTGAATTTAATAATGTTAGCAAAAATAAAATGGATGTTGCATTAATGCAATTAAATTTAGAAAATGATACTGATAATGTTGGATATATATTTTTATTAAAACCTACGGAATTGAGTGAAGATAATTACAATGAATTAATAAATTTATTAACTCAAACACATATTATAAAAATATTACATGGTGCAGAATCATTAGATATACCTTATTTATTTAATCAATTATTAATTAATAAACAAAATATAAATAATTTTTGTACAAATTTTTATGATACTAAATATCTATGCGAATATTATAAAATAGATAATAATTTATCAGATATAAGTTGTGGTATTTATAATCTCCTACTTCATCAGAATATTATTACAAAACATAAATTAGATGATTTAGAAAAAATAGAAGAAATGATGGGACCCATATGGTTAATTAAAATAGATGTATATAATTTAAAACCAACATTATTAAAATATGCATTATATGATGTATTATTTTTACCTGAATTATTAAAAAAAATATTATCATATAATGATATTTATTATACTAAAATAATTCCTGAAATAACATGTTTAATTTATAAATATAAAAAAGAAATAGAAAATCAATTTAAACATTTAGAAAAATTAATTAATATTTTAAACATAAATTATATTATTATAAATAAAAAAAAATATATTTTACATGAAATATGGAAAAGTTTAGATGATTTATTTTTTGATAAAATAAAACATATTAATTATTTTAAAAATCTTTTAAAAATTTTAAGTAAATTTATTATATATAATAATATTTATAATACTTATGATATTTATTCTAAATCAAATCTTAAAATAAATAATGTTAATTTTGATTTTTTTTTTAAATGGTTAATAAGATATGAAGAAATAAATAAAATCATTATAGAACATAATGATTTTATAAAAGAATTAATTACATAATTTATACTATTTGTAATATTATTCTTTTTTAAAAATAGTATAAATTATAAATTTATAATTTGTATTCATGATAACTAATATTATTTAAATCATATTATTTAACTATTACAACTATACAGCAATTGATTTGTTACCCCATTGATTAAATACCCACATTCCAGGATTGTTAGTGTTCAGTCCATAAAAATTAATACCACGTGGTGCATCTGGATTTCTCATATCTCTTAAAAATAATTGTTGACCCATATTAAATACTTTTATTAATTCGGTGGTTGCATTTCTGGGATCTCTGGTAGGATCCCTATTTGCAAAAAATATTGTACCAACAGTTATATCACCTACGACATTTAAATTAGATTTAATGTTTGTTTCCCCATTAAGAATAGTAGCTCCAACAACTGTTAAAGCATTACCTACAGATAAATTAGATCCAACTGCTAAATTAGGTATTCCACCTGTTAAAGTACTAGCACCAGCTACATTTAATGAACCTTTTAAAGTGGTACCTCCTACTACATCTAAAATACCTCCTACACCTATATTAGTAGCTACACTTAAGGCACCTGCTGTAGCTATTGCACCTACTGCATTTAAGGTAGAATTAACAGTGGTAGCACCACTTAAAGTAGAAGTTTGATCAACAATTAAATTACCGGCGATACGTAAATTACCTGGAACTGTTAAAGACCCACTCATTAATTTTGTAGCTAAATCTGATAAATTTTTAATTGCTATTAAATGTGGTGATAAATTTTGTAAAACGCCAAGTTGTTCATCAGTAATATTAGCAAAAGTTTCTTTAGTTTTATTATTACAATTATATAATATATATAAAATTATTAATGTTAAAATAATAATAAATATATAATCTAAATTTCTCATTATAAAATAATAGATTTTTTTTTTTTTTTAATAAAAAAATTTTATTATTATAAAT
>Ga0214919_10008477_pt1 | contig 13524 bp, 10 predicted proteins | sample LL1503_MetaG_FD_177994 | JGI IMG/M metagenome (GOLD analysis project Ga0214919, IMG submission 177994) | Freshwater microbial communities from Lake Lanier, Atlanta, Georgia, United States - LL-1503 | ecosystem: Environmental > Aquatic > Freshwater > Lake | place: USA: Georgia | collected...
CGCCAGATCAGCGGGGTCAGCGATGTCCATGCCGACGCTGATGCCGGCGTTCGCAATCACCACCTCGGGCAGGCCCTGGGCGGCGAGGCAGTCTCGACCTGCCATGCCGATCGCGGCCAGGTCGCAGACGTCGGCGCCATACACCGCCACGCGGTCGCTGGCGAACCCTTGCGCCGCCACCCACTGGTGCATCTCGTCGCTGCGGCGTGCCACCAGTGCAAGCCGCCAGCCCGCCCGGTGGTAGCGCAAGGCCAGTGCCTGGCCCAGGCCGCTGGAGGCGCCGGTGATCAAGACCAAGGGCGAGGCACTCATCGGCATGGCTCCACCAGGGCGGTCATTTTCCGGCGCTTGCACCGACTTCGCGCCCGGGTTGCAGTGTTGCGCGAACCGGACCGAGCAGGGTCAATCGACGCGACGGGTGGTCGTACTCGAGCCCGGCGGCGCGGGTGTCGCTGCCCGCGCGGTGCACCTGCACCGGCAGGTGCGAGCGCAGGCGCTCGAAGCTCAGAAAGGCATGCAGAAACTCGCTCTGCACCTGCAGCCGGTCGTTGGCGTCGATCTGGCTCGTCACCTGGGCTGCGCCGAGCAACTGCAGCTCGCTGGCGTCGCCGTTGGCCAGCGCGCGGCGGGCGCTGGCGTCGGTGATGCGGCCGTCAGGGGCGACAGCGTGGATCGTCACACCTTCGATCTCGAGCTGATCGGTGGCCGGGAAGTGGCGCAGCACATCGCCTGCGATGCGCAGCACCTCGCGGCCATCGGGTGCGAAACGCGAAATCGAAAACCGGGTCATCGTGTAGTCGGGCGCCTGGCTCGGTGGGCCGGCGACTGCAGTGCCGGGTGGCTGCGGCGTGTGTTTGACCAACCAGCCGGTGGACGCAGCCAGCAGCGCCATCAGCAGCAAGGGCAGGTATGACAACAGCGCTTGGCGCAGCTGGTAGCCGCGCGACGGGGCCAGCCTGGGCTCTGCGCCCGGCGCTGCGCTGTCGGCCAACCTGGCACCGTCGCCGCCGATCTGCATCGACACCTCGGGCAGGTCGGGCAGGTGCAGTGCGCGCGGCGGATGCGGTGTCATCGGCCGGGTCAGCGCTGGTCCAGCGTGCCCTGTTGCGCCTGCAGCAGCGCGCCGTAGCGCCCCGATGCCAGCAGCAGCAGGTCGCAGAATTCGCGCGCAGCGCCTTCCCCGCCGCGTGCGGTGGTGACATGATGAGCCAGCGCGCGAGCCTCGGCATGGGCGTTGGCCGGCGCGCAGGCAAATCCGGCGCGCGCGAGCAGCGGCAGGTCAGGCCAGTCGTCGCCGATCACCGCCAACTCGGCCCAGGCCATGCCGCGCTCGGCCAACAGCGCGCCGGCCAGCACCAGCTTGTCGGCGACGCCGAAATACGCTTCGGTCAGCCCGAGGTCGGCGACCCGGCGCCGCACCGCGGCTGAATCGCGACCGGTGATGATGATCGGCGTGATGCCGACCTGGGCCAGCAGCTTCAGGCCGTGGCCGTCGAGCACATGGAAAGCCTTGAACACCTCGCCTTGTTCACCGATGTAGAGCCTGCCATCGGTGAGCACCCCGTCGACGTCGAAAATCGCCGCGCGCACGCCCAGCGCGCCGCCCTGGGCCCGCAGCAGCAATTCGGCCGGAAAGCTCAGCGCGGGTTTTGCTGCGGCAGCTGCGAAGGTTTCGGGCGTTGGCATCAGACCACCTTGGCGCGCATCAGGTCGCCGATGGTCAGCAGACCCACCAGCCGGCCTCGCTCTGGCCCCTGTGTACCCAGCACCGCCACCGAGGTGATGCGGTGCAGCTCCATCAGCTCGGCCGCGGCCACCGCGAGCGCGTCGGCGCGGATCGTTCTGGGCGAGCGGTGCATCACCGCCGCGGCGTCGAGCCCGCGCAGCTCGGCGCCACGTTCGACCTGGCGCCGCAAGTCGCCGTCGGTGAAGATGCCCAGCAAGCGCTGGTCGGCATCGGTCACCAGCGCCACTCCCAGCGTCTTGGCCGACATCGTTCGCATCATGTCGATCAACAGCGTGTCGGGCCTGACCAGCGGCAGCGCATCGCCGCGGACCATCAGGTCCGCCACATGCACCAGCAGCTTGCGGCCCAAGGTGCCGCCGGGATGCGAGCGGGCAAAGTCTTCCTCGCGGAAACCTCTGGCGTCGAGCAGGGCCACGGCCAGTGCGTCGCCCAGTGCCATCTGCGCCGTCGTGCTGGCGGTGGGCGCCAAGTTCAGCGGGCAGGCCTCCTGGTCCACCTCACAGCTGACCACCGCATCGGCGTGGCGGGCCAGCGTCGAGTCTGACTTGCCGGTCATCGCCACCAGCATGGTGCCGAGCCGGCGCAGCGCGGGCATGATCGCGGCCAACTCGTCGCTCTCGCCGCTGTTCGATATGGCCAGCACCACATCGCCGGGCTGCACCATGCCCAGGTCACCGTGGCTGGCCTCGGCCGGGTGGACGAAGAACGCGGGCGTGCCGGTCGAGGCGAGCGTGGCGGCGATCTTGCGGCCGACATGACCGCTCTTGCCCATGCCCATCACGATCACCCGGCCGCGGCAGGCCAGCATCGCGGCCACCGCAGCGCCGAATCCCGCGCCCTGGCGCGCCGCCAAGCCCAGCAGCGCACGGGCTTCGATCTCGAAGGTTTGGGCGGCAAGTTCAAGGGCTCGCTCGACGCGCTGCTCGGCAGTCAGGGGCGGGGCGAAGGTCAAGAGAGTGTTTCCCAGCCTGCGCTCAGCGCTGGCAAAGGATAAAAAGGGAGAGGCGGTAATTCTAGGCGTCGACCCCGAAGCTGTCGCGCTGTGGCGCGCGCTTGGAGCGGCAGACCCTGCCATGCTAAGGTCGTCAGGTCTGGAGTCGCCAGACGCCGACAGCTGATTGACCCCATGGCGACCACTCTAGAACTCGTTCTGCTCTACCTGGTGGCTGCCGTGATGGGCGTGGTGGCCTGCCGCTTGCTGCGGCTGCCGCCTATGCTGGGCTATCTGGTGGTGGGCGTGTTGATCGGCCCCCATGCGCTGGCGCTGGCCAGGGACACCGCTGGCGTGAAGTACCTGGCCGAGTTCGGCGTGGTGTTCCTGATGTTCGTGATCGGGCTGGAGTTCAACCTGCCCAAGCTGCGCAGCATGCGCACTCTTGTGTTCGGGCTCGGGCTGTCGCAGGTGCTGTTGACCATCCTGGGCGCGCTGACCGGCAATGCGCTGGCGGCGCTGATTTTCGGCTGGGCCGGGCATCGCTGGGGATTGGGTTGGCAGGGCGCCGTGGTGCTGGGCTCGGCGTTCGCGATGTCGTCAACAGCCATCGTCGTCAAACTGATGGCCGAGCGCATGGAGTTGGCGTCAGAGCACGGTCGCCGCGTGATGGGCGTGCTGCTGTTCCAGGATCTGGCGGTGGTGCCGCTGCTGGTGCTGATCCCCGCGCTCGGTGACAGCGGTCAGGACATGGCGCGCACCTTGGGTCTGGCGCTGGTCAAGGCAGTGGTGTTGTTGACGCTGCTGCTGGTGGGCGGCCAGCGCGTGATGCGTTGGTGGCTGACGCTGGTGGTGCGGCGCAAGAGCGAAGAGCTGTTCGTGCTCAACCTGTTGCTGATCACGCTGGGGCTGGCATGGCTGACCGAGCACGCCGGTCTGTCGCTGGCGCTGGGCGCATTCGTTGCCGGCATGCTGGTGGCCGAGACCGAATTCAAGCACCAGGTCGAGACCGACATCCGGCCCTTCCACGACGTGCTGCTGGGCCTGTTCTTCATCACCATCGGCATGAAGCTGGATTGGCGGCCGGTGGTCGATCAATGGGCGCTGGTGCTGCTGCTCAGCGTCGCGCCGGTGCTGGCCAAGGCCTTGTTGGTGGCTGGGCTGGCGCGGATCTTCGGGGCCTCGCCGGGGGTGGCGATACGCACCGGGCTGTACCTGGCGCAGGCCGGCGAGTTCGGTTTTGTGCTGCTCACGCTGGGTGCCGATCAAGGCTTGATCGACGCGCGCTGGCTCAGTCCGGTGCTGGCCTGCATGGTGTTGTCGATGTTGGCATCGCCCTTCATCGTGATGACCGCCGACCGGGTGGTGATGAAGCTCTCGGCCAATGACTGGCTGCTGCAGTCGTTGCAAGTCACCACCATCGCCCGCAAGGCGATCAAGTCCGAGGCCCACGTGATCATCGCTGGCTACGGCCGCAGCGGCCAGAACCTCGCGCGCATGCTCGTCCAGGAAGCAATCCCCTACATCGCGCTCGACCTCGACCCTGACCGCGTGCGCCAGGCCGCAGCAGCCGGCCAGAGCGTGGTGTTCGGCGACGCCGCGCGCCTGCCCAGCCTGATGGCCGCCGGCCTGGCGCGCGCCAGCGCGGTGGTGGTGAGCTACCACGACACGCCCTCGGCGTTGAAGATCCTGCACCTTGTTCGCGAGCATGCGCCGCGGGTGCCGGTGATCGTTCGAACAATAGACGACGCCGATCTCGAGCGCTTGCGCGAGGCTGGCGCCACCGAGGTCGTGCCCGAGGCGATCGAAGGCTCGTTGATGCTGGCCGCGCAGGCGCTGGTGCTGGTGGGCGTGCCGATGCGCCGGGTGATCCGCCTGACGCGAGACGCCCGGGACGCGCGCTACCACCTGTTGCGCGGCTATTTCCACGGCAGCGACGACGACACCGCTGACGAGTTGCAACAGGCCAGGCTGACCAGCGTCACGCTGCCGGAGGCCGGCGCTTGCGTCGGCAGCGCGCTGGGCGATCTGGCGCTGCCGTCGATCGGCGTGCAGGTGGTGTCGGTGCGGCAGGTCAGCGGGCGGGTGGTCGCTGCCGACGACCTCTTGGTGCTCTTGGGCGGCGACACGCTGGTGCTGTCGGGCCTGCCCGAGGCGCTGGCGCTGGCCGAGGCCCAGCTGCTGCGGGCTTGAGCCTTGCTGGGTGGGTGGGCTGGCGGGCTGGCAAATCCTGAGCCGGATCGCAGGCGCCGCGTCGCTGCACAGCCTGCTTCATGAGCGCTGCGACAATCCCGGCGATGTTGAAGTTCGATCTCCTCGCCACAGAAGGCCAGGCCCGCAGGGGCCGGCTGACCTTGAACCACGGTGTGGTCGAGACACCGATCTTCATGCCAGTGGGCACCTACGGCACGGTCAAGGGCGTGCTGCCGGCGTCCTTGCACGAGATGGGCGCGCAAATCATCCTGGGCAACACCTTCCACCTCTGGCTGCGCCCAGGTCTGGACGTGATCGCGCAGTTCAAGGGCTTGCACGGCTTCGAAGGCTGGCAAAAGCCGATCCTGACCGACAGCGGCGGTTTCCAGGTCTGGAGCCTGGGCGGCAGCGATGGCAGTGGGCGCAAGATCAGTGAGGAGGGGGTCCGTTTCGCGTCGCCGGTCAACGGCGACAAGCTGTTCTTGACGCCCGAGGTCAGCATGCAGGTGCAGACCCTGCTCGACAGCGACATCGCGATGCAGTTCGACGAGTGCACGCCTTACGAGAGCAAGGGGGTGCTGACCACCGAGGCGCAGGCCAGGGCGTCGATGGAGCTGAGCCTGCGCTGGGCCGGGCGCTGCGTCGCCGAATTCGACCGGCTGGAAAACCGCAACGCGCTGTTCGGCATCGTCCAGGGCGGCATGTTTGAGAACCTGCGCCAGGAGTCGGTCGAAGCGCTTTCTGCGCTCGACCTACCGGGCTACGCGATTGGCGGCGTCAGCGTCGGCGAGCCCAAGGACGAGATGCTGCGCATCATGGCGCACACCCCGCACCGGCTGCCTGCGAACAAACCGCGCTACCTGATGGGCGTGGGCACGCCCGAAGACCTGGTCGAGGGCGTGGCTTGCGGCGTCGACATGTTCGACTGCGTGATGCCCACGCGCAACGCCCGCAACGGCCATCTGTTCACCCGCTTCGGTGACCTGCGCATCCGCAACGCTCGCCACAAGACCGATGCGCGGACCATCGACGAGACCTGCAGCTGCCACGCCTGCGGTACCGGTGTGAGCCGCGCTTACCTGCACCACCTCGACCGCTGCGGCGAGATGCTGGGGCCGATGCTCACGAGCATCCACAACCTGCATTACTACCTCCACCTGATGCGCGAGATCCGCGAGGCGCTCGACCAGGGCCGTTTCGCGGCCTACCGAGCGCAATTCAGGGCCGATCGCGCGCGCGGCGTCTAGCCGCGCGCCCTTGTCCCTAACCACCACCCCGCGCTCTGGGCCGTCCCGGCAGCGCCTGAACGGAAACACGCCCGATGGCGACCACCTCACGCACCCGGCGCAACGCGCCCACCCCGGCCGAAGCCGCAACGCCCAAGGTCGACGCAGCGCCGGCGGCCAAGCCTGCTGCGCGCAAGTCACCGGCACGCAAATCGGCAGACGTCGCGCCACCGGCCCCGCAAGCATTGCCTGCGTCGAAAAAGCGGTCTGCCGCCAAGCCAACCAAGCCCAGCGCGCAAGCCTTGCCGCAGCCGGTCATCGCCGCCAAGAAGAAGGCGGCGGCCGGCAAGCGCACCGCTGGCAAGCCCGAGCCGGCCGCTGCCCGCAAGTCGGCAGCCCGTGCATCGGCGCCGGCCGCCGCTGAAACCCTGCTCGCGGTCGCGCCAGCGGCTATGCCGGATGCGGCCCTCCAACGCGCGCCAGCCCAGGCTGCCGCCGAGCCCGTTGCCAAGCGACGCCCGACCGGGAAGCGCGCTTCAGGCTCGGCGCCGGTCCCGCTGCCAGTTCAGCCACCAGTTCGGCCACAAAAGCGCGCCCGGCCCGAGCGGGCACAGAAATCCGCCGCATTGCCGAAAGCCGCCCCGGCTCCCGCTGCGCTGCCGGTGGCCGCGCCGGCCCCCGCCGCCCCGCCAGTGGCCGCGCCGGCCCGGGCACCCCGGCAAGAGCGCCCGGTGCGGCCGCAGGCTGAGAAGTCGGTAGCGCCGCCGGCCGGCCGATCGCCGCGCAAACGCCCGCCAGCGCCAGCGGCGCTGATCGAAGAGGCTTTGTTGCCAGCGCCCGCAGTCGCTGCACCCACTGGTCCGGCGCACAGCGCGATCGTGCTGATCGATGGCGACCAGCGCTGCGTGGCCTGGCAACCCGGCCATGCCTGCCCGCCGGCGCTGCAACAGGCCGCCGCACTGCGTCTGGACGCGCAATCCCATTTCGCACCTGACGACGATGCGGCGCTGCCGCTGCTGCTGCGCCTGGCCGCCGACCTCGACCACCTGCTGCAGGTTGACGAAGCGGTGTGGCCGCAGTTGGCGGCCGACCGCGATGCGCGCCACCGCCTGGCCGCGCTCGAAGCCGCTTACCCTGAAGGCCCGTCCAGTGCCGGCCTGCGCGCGCTGCTGCGCTCGCCGCTGCCGGTGTACCAGTCCGAGGGCGCGCTGTTCGCGGTCGTCGCGGGCCGGGCGCTGATCGCCGATGAACGCGGTCTGGGCAAGAGCGTCCAGGCCATCGCCGCTGCTGCGCTGTGGCGGCGCCACTTCGGTGTGCGGCGCATCCTGGTGCTGTGCGCAGCGGCCCAGCGGGCGGTTTGGCAGCGGGCCTGGCGGCGCTTTGCCGGTGACACCGAGCCGCAGTTGGTGGACGGCGGCCTGCACCAGCGCCAATCGCTGTGGTCGAGCCCTGCCGCAGTGCGTATCCTGGCGCCCGAAGCGCTGGCCAGCGACGCAGCGCATCTGGCGCAATGGGCACCCGACCTGATCATCGTCGACGAGCCGCAGCAGCTGGCGCTGCGCCAAGCTGATTGGGCGTCGCTGCAGTCGCCCCAGGCCTTGGTGCTGTGCGGCGCGCCCTTGGCCGACCAGCCTGAGTTGATGGACAGCATCGTCGGCTGGCTCGACACCCAGCGCCAGGGCCCGCTGGCCGCGCTGCACGAACTGCAGGCCGCCAGCGAGCAAGGTCGCGCACTCGACGAGCCGGACATCGAACGACTGACCGCTGGCTTGTCGCGGCTGATGTTGCAGCGCCAGCGCGCCGATCTGCACGACCAGTTGCCGCCGCTGGTGCACAGCGAGCGCCTGCTGGCGCTGGCGCCTGGCCAGCGCGAGGCGCACGACCTGCAGCTGACCCAGGTTCGGCGATGGCTCGCCGGCTGGCAGCAAAGCGGCTACCTCAGCGACACCGACCAGTGGCGGCTGGCGCTGGCCTTGCGCGGTCTGCGCTTCGCCTGCCACCGAGCCGACCCGGCCGACCCCGCCAGTGCGCTGGCCGAGTCCAGCGTCCAGGCGCTGGCTGGCCAACTCGCCGATTGGGCGGGTACCGGCGCGCTGCAGGTGGCAGTGCTGTGCGAAACGCCGGCTGACCGCGAGCAACTGCGCGAGCGGCTGGATCTGCAACCGTGGCTTGCGTTGCTGTTGCCAACCGACCCGATGCCCGCCACGCTGGACGCCGTGGTGCAGCTGGGCGTGCCCTGGCGCACACGCCGCAGCCCGGCTGGCGCGCGAGGCCAGACGCTGCACGGCCAGCAGTGGCTGTACCTGGTGGCGCAGGACAGCCTGGACGGCGGGCTGTTCGACACGCTGGACGCGCGGCTCGACCTGCCCCGGAGCTTGGTCGACGGTGGGCGCGGCTTCCTGCAAGGCGAGCGGCTGAGCGATTGGCTGCAGGCTGTGCAGGCGGCAGTGCAGGCCATCGCGGTGCCGACGCAGCAGGCTTGAGGACCCCGCCCGGCGCTTGCCATGGCAGGCGCCGATTGACAGCCTGACCGACTCGGCGATGATGCGCAGCATGTTCACCGACCTCTTGCGCGCATTGCTGCGTGGCCTGCGCAACGCGGCCACTGTGCTGCTGGCCTTGTTGATCCTGTTCGAAGAGTGGGGCTGGGAGCCACTGCAGCGCCTGCTCGCGCGCATCGCCCGCTTGCCGCTGTTGCGCCGGGTCGAGGCGGCGATCGGTCGCCTGCCACCGCGTGCGGCGCTGGCGGTGTTGCTGCTGCCCACGCTGGCGCTGCTGCCGGTCAAGCTGCTGGCGCTGGGTTTGATCGCCCATGGCAAGCGCATGCTCGGTCTGGCGGTGATCGTCGCGGCCAAGCTGGTGGGCACCGCGGTGGTGGCCAGATTGTTCACACTGACCCAGCCGGCGCTGCTGCGCATGCCCTGGTTTGCCTCGATCTACCAGCGCTGGACGAGCTGGAAAGAGCGCTTGCTGCAGCGGGTTCGCGCCTCCTGGGCCTGGCGCAGCGGCCGGGCGGTCAAGCGTCTGGTGCGGTTGCGCTGGGCGCGTTGGCAGCGCGGCTGAGCGCACGGCGCCAAAGTCAGGCGCTCACCAGAACTGCCACTGCCTGGTCTGCACCACCCACAGCCCGAGTGCGGCGTTGGTCACGCTGTGGGCGATCACAGCAGGCCATAGCTTGCCGCTGCTGCGGTACAGCAGCGCATAGGCCAGCCCGGCGACGATCGCTGCCAGCCACAGCGGATGGGCCAGCATGAAGACAAAGGTCGACAGCCCCAAGGCCTTGGGGCCGACGCGGCGCGGATCGATGCCTTCGAAGCGCGGCGCCTGCAGCCACCGCATCAGAAAGGAGCGCCAGAACAGCTCTTCCATCACCGGCACGAGCAGCGCCGCACCCAGCCAGCGCATCGCGATCAGCGGCCATTCGAGCCGGCCTTGCGCGTCCACAGGCACGAAAGCCGCTGCGGGTTCACCCAGCTGCATCCACGGCGAGTCGAGCTGGATCCACAGCCCGAACACCGCCAGACCGACCGCGACGGCCAGCGCCGATTCCCGGGCTGTCGGCAGGTTCTGGCGCGCCAGCTCACCGTAGTCGCGCCACCAGGCCAGCAGCAGGCCGCCGACGAGCAGCAGGTTCAAACCATAGAGCCAGCGCGTGTCGAAGCCCCAGCGGGCATCACCCGGGGCGATGCTGCGCAAGGCCAGCAAGGCCATGAACAACGCAAAAGGGAGGCAACGCAACAGCGCCGCGCGTGACAGGTTCATGGGGTAGGCCGCGATGGGTTCAAGTCTGGCTCGCCGGTGCATGCCGCCACTGTAGGGGCCGCGCGGTGGCGGCGCGCCCGCGCAGCCCGCTGCGGCATCGGCGCCACGTGGCTTAGCGCACGGCGCAGCGGGTTTGAGTTCAACGCGCCAGCAAGGCCTGAACCTCGGCTTGCAAGCGCTTGGCCGTAAGATCGGCCGTGAGCTCGGCTGTGAGCTCGGCCGTGAGCTCGGCCGGTAACAGCGCCGGCCCAGCGACCAGTTCGACCTGGCTGAACAGGCTGCGCTGCCGCGCCGCGCCAGCCCCGATTCGCAAGAGGGTCGGGCCCTGCGATTGGCGCAGCGCCACCGGCACCACCAGCGCCAAGCGCCGGGCCGGGATCTTCATCACAGCGGCAAAGATCGGCTGCTGCGCGCCGCCGCCATCGAGAAAGACGCACAGCAGCCCGCCATCGGCCAGCAGCTGGTCGGCGCCGTCTAGGGTTGCGGCATAAGCCGCCGGGTCCTCGGCATGCGGTGCGGGGATCGCGTTGGCCAGCCTGAACAGCCAGCCCAGCAGCGGCAGCGCGAAGAACCGGGGATCGATCAGCAAGCGCATCGGCCGGGGGCTTGCCGCCATCAGCAGCAGCGCGTCGACCGCGCTGACAGGGTTGCAGACGATGATCGCGGCGCCTGCGGCCGGGATGTTGTCTCCGCCCTCGACCTTGAATCGATAAATCAACCGCGACAGCAGGAAAGCCACGAAGCGAAGCAAGTACTCAGGCACCAGCAGGAAGATGTAGACGCCGACCACCGCGTTGAGCAGCGCGGTGGCCAGAAAAATCTCAGGCACCGAGAAGCCCGCGCCCAGCATCGCGCCAGCGCCGACCGAGCTGACGATCATGAACAGCGCGTTGAGGATGTTGTTGGCCGCGATGATGCGTGCCCGGTGGCTGGGCTGGCTGCGCAGTTGGATCAGCGCGTACATCGGCACCGAGTACAGGCCGGCGCTCAGCGCCAGCAGCCCCAGGTCGGCCATCACGCGCCAGTGGGCCGGCGCTGTGATGAACTGCGCCACTGTCTGCAACGCGACCGCAGGCAAGCCGCAGGACGCGAAGTACAAGTCGATCCCGAACAGGCTCATCCCGATGGCGCCGGCCGGTACCAGGCCAATCTCGACATGGCGCCGCGACAACATCTCGCAGGCCAGCGAGCCGATGCCGATGCCGACCGAGAACACGACCAGCAACAGCGAGGCCACTTGCTCGTCGCCGTGCAGCACCTCCTTGGCGAAGACCGGAAAGTTGGCCAGGAAGACCGCGCCGAAGAACCACATCCAGCTGATGCCCAGCAGCGAGCGGAACACGACGATGTCCTCGCGCGCCAGCCGCAGGTTGCGCCAGGTCTCGGTCAAAGGGTTCCAGTTGATCGCCAGCGCCGGGTCGGTGGCCGGCGACAGCGGCACGCGCTGCGCCGCCAGGCGCCCGAGCAGCGCGGTGCCGACACAGGCGATCGCGACCCAGGCCGGCCCCACGCCCGGCAGCGCGATCAGCAGCCCGCCGGCCAGGTTGCCGAGCAGGATCGCGACGAAGGTGCCCATCTCGACCATGCCGTTGCCGCCGGTGATCTCGCGCTCGGACAGATGCTGCGGCAGGTAGGCAAACTTGACCGGCCCGAACAGCGTCGAGTGCAGCCCCATCATGAACACGCAGCCCAGCAGCAACGAGATGTTCAGGCTCATGAAGCCCAGCGCGGCGGCGGCCATGATCGCGATCTCGAGGTTCTTGACGAAGCGGATGAGGCCGGTCTTCTCGAGCTTGTCGGCGAGCTGGCCGCTGGTGGCCGAGAACAGCACGAAGGGCAGGATGAACAGCGCGCCGATCACCAGCCCGGCCATCGCCGGTGGCAGCCAAGCCACTTGCAGCTGGTAGGTCAGCATCACGGTGAACGCGAACTTGAACAAGTTGTCGTTGCCAGCGCCCAGGAACTGGGTCCAGAAGAAGGGCGCAAAGCGGCGCTGGCGCAGCAAGGCGAACTGGTTGGGTTGATCGGTGGTGGAGTTCAAGCGCTGTCCCGGACGGCTGGAAGTGGCCACTGTAGTGCGGGCATGGCGGCAGTGCCCCACGCGCCTGTGGGGCCTTCGCTACACTCGATCACCATGACGACACCGCTGCTGTTCACCCCCCTGTCCATCCGCGACCTGCACCTGAAGAACCGGGTGGTGGTCGCGCCTATGCACCAGTACTCGGCCCTCAAGGGTTTCCCCACCGACTGGCACCTGATGAACGCCGGCCGTTACGCTGCGGGCGGCGCGGGGTTGTTCTTCGTCGAGTCGACCAAGGTCGAGCGCCGCGGCTGCGGCACAGTCGGCGACCTGGGGCTGTGGGACGACGCCTTCATCGCGCCGCTGCGGCGCATCGTCGAGCTCACCAAGTCCTGTGGCGCAGCGGTGGGTATCCAGCTCGGCCATTCAGGGCGCAAGGCACGCACCGCCCGGCCCTGGGAGGGTGGCAAGCCGCTGTCGCGCAGCCCCGAGATCGAGGACTGGGATGACTGGGAACTGGTCGCGCCCAGCGCGATTGCCGCCGACGCCAAAGCCCCGGTGCCGCGCGCGCTCGACAAGCTCGAGATCCGCCAACTCGTCGAGCGCTGGGGTCAGGCCACCGCGCGGGCGGATGCGGCGGGTTTCGACGTCGTCGAACTGCACGGCGCGCATGGCTTTCTGATCCACGAGTTCCTCAGCCCGGTTGCCAACCAGCGCACTGACGAATACGGCGGCAGCCTCGAGAACCGGATGCGCTTCGCGATCGAGGTCACCGAGTGCGCGCGCGCCAACTTGTCCAAGGCAAAGCCCTTGTTCATGCGGCTGTCGGTCGACGACGGCGCGGGCTGGGACCCCGAGAGCAGCGTCGCGCTCGCCAAGATTCTCAAGACCAAGGGCGTCGACGTGATCGACTGCTCGGGCGGCGGCGTGCTGCCTGGCGCCGTGCCCGGCGCGCCGGTGGGCTACGGCTACCAAGTGCCTTACGCCGACAAGCTCAGGCGTGAGGCGCAGATCCAGACCATGGCTGTCGGTCTGATCGTGCACGCAGAACAAGCCGAGCGCATCCTGCAGCTTGGCCAGGCCGACCTCGTCGCGCTGGCGCGCGAGATGCTCTACAACCCGAACTGGACCATGGACGCGGCGCAAAAGCTCGGCCTGGACCCCGACTTCAATGCCGTGCCGCCGCCGATGGCCTATTGGCTGGAGCGCCGGCGCGTGACCGCCAAAGACGTGGTGCCGTCGACTTTCGGTGCCGCCGGTTCGCGTTAGCCGACCGCTGCTGGCGCTGGTCGCGCTGGCGCTGCTCGCGGGCTGCGGCGAGCGTCGCGGCGCGGACGCTGCGGCCGGCGACGCGACGCCGGCCACCGTCAGCGCCAACGCGCAGTCGGTGCAGGATCTCAAGCTCGACGACCCGCAGGACTTCGACGACGCGAGCCGCGGTTTCATCGCCCGGCCTGAAGGCAAGTTGTTGGGCGCCGACGGCAGCCTGCTGATCGACTTCGACGCTTTCAAGTTCGTGCAGGGTCAGGCGCCCGCCACGGTCAACCCCAGCCTGTGGCGCCACGCCCAGCTCAACGCCAAGGCCGGCTTGTTCAAGGTCACCGACGGCATCTACCAGTTGCGCGGCTTCGACCTCGCCAACATG
>Ga0214919_10008479_pt1 | contig 13523 bp, 3 predicted proteins | sample LL1503_MetaG_FD_177994 | JGI IMG/M metagenome (GOLD analysis project Ga0214919, IMG submission 177994) | Freshwater microbial communities from Lake Lanier, Atlanta, Georgia, United States - LL-1503 | ecosystem: Environmental > Aquatic > Freshwater > Lake | place: USA: Georgia | collected 2015-03-15
TTGGTATTGGTTGAATTGGTTGGTTTGATTGTTTATGTTGGGTTGGTATTGGTTGAATTGGTTGGTTTGATTGTTTGTGTTGGGTTGGTATTGGTTTGGGGCGTCATTGCTGGGTGTTAGTGGGGGTTCGTCATTGCTAGGTTCTTCTTGATGCTCACTATCGAAATCAATAATTATATTTTTGATCTTTTCCCCATACTTGGATTTCTCAATAACATCTAAACCTTTTATTAAATTCAAAATCTTTAATCTTTCTTGATGGCCGTTGAGGTTAATAAGTACTTCTTCAGAGTCTCTTATCTTTATTCTCTCAATTATATTAAATTGAGATAAAAATTTGTTCTTATTTTCTTGAGACAAACCTGGAGGCAGTTTAACCCAATAATCGTTTTTATATTCATGTTTCATTGTAAATTCTTCATTATTATCGTTAAAACGTTTAACAAATGCTTCAACAAAAGCATCCTCTTCATGGCCTTCTTGTCTAAATTTCAACTCTGTAAAATTATTAGATTTGGTAAATTTACAATACTTATCATTATCTGATTCATTGTAATAGTTACGCATTGATGCAAGTAAAGCATCCTTGAATGAATTCATGTCACTGCATACCCTATTATCCTTAACAAGCGTGCTCATATCTTCACTTTTAGGTGCAAGAGATGCCATTAAGTCAGGTTTTAAAGTATGATATTCGTGTATTTTTTGTATAAACATGGCTATCATTTGATGAGTTTGAAGCTTTTCATGTTCTCTGAATTTTTGTAAATCATCAAAACCAGGCAGAGGTTTCTTTTGCTCTAAATCCAATTGATTTCTAACGCCATCAAATATTTTTGATTCAATCTTAGAAAGCCCTTTAAGCTCCCTACGTGTGCCATAAAAGCTGAATACTTTATCTTTAGTTGGTATTGCAATTTGAACTATATCAGTATCTTTATGGTTTATATTTTTCATTATTTCTGTGTTTATTTCACTAAGAATGCCCTGCACCTCTTCTTCCTTAACTTCTTGTGTTAAGACAAATGTTTTATTGCCACTAAAACGCTCAGCAATGACAAATTTGCTATTACATTCTAATACATGTGGAACTTTTTCCACTTTCTCCAATCCCTTACTATTCCATATTCCCTTAGCTTGCTCTTCAGAGACACATTTGTCTTGGGGAACAACACTATAGTATGTTATGGCATACAATGTTTGGCCATCAACTGTTTGAATTGCTTTAATACCTTCATTTAATAATTCATCCGGTTTTATCTGACCTTCTTTTATAAATCCTTTGTTAAGAATATTAGCTAATTTTTCTTTAACTTCTTGAAGATTTGTGGCCTTTATTAGCAAACCTTTTATATTTATTTGAACTGTTATACCTTGTGAATCTTTTTTACCTTTAAATGACAATCCATTATATCCAAGTTTCATTACATTTCCCAGATTGATTAGAAATTTCTCTAGAGGTTGTTCGTATTGAGGTATATTATATACACACTCAAATTTGGCACTATTAATCTCAAGGTTTATTTTGTTAGTTGCGTTACCTTTTAGGTATTTGATTTGATCCTTATGATTGACAACACCAGTGACAAGTGGTAATTCCTTTGTACGGGTTAAAGGTTCATTTCTTTTTGTTGTCTCATTATCAGGTATTTTCTCAAACTTCCTAATATTTGCAATCTCTTTTTGTAATTCTTGTTTTTGTGCCGAAGTGAAGTCTTTTGTTATGGCATTGTAAAATTTCTCAAACTCCTTTTCAATTAGATTTGGATTGCCTAGATTTGGATTGTCTAGATTTGGAATGCAGTAATATGTTAAAAAGGTTGCAAATATAGTATCTAAATCATACCCAGTTGTGGCACCCGTTTTAAAGTTATTAAATACATATCGTTTCAATGCTTTATATTTTTCCAAATATATACGTGGAATGTTGTTTTTTTTAATTTCAGCCTCAATGGTTTTACTTGCTTGATATGAAAGAAATTCACTTATTTGACTATGAATGTATTCAGGATCAGTACTTGTATCACCCAAAATCTTGTCTACTTTAATTTTTCGTTGCTCATGAGTCATTGTTGTATATTCCTCTTCTGCAGGATATCTCTCTATTAAAGTCATTTTTTCGGATTGATCCTTCTTATCTTTATACTTTTCGATAGCTAAAATATATGGTATATAGTCATATCTGTTTAAAATACTTTCATAGCTACCTTCTTTACCCTGTCTTGCAGCTCTACCAAACATTTGAATCAACGCACGTTCAAAAGCTGCAAAGGTAATTACAATATGCAGGCCATTGGGATGTTCTGGCTTTATATCAATACCTCGTCCTAAAAAATTTGTTGATAGAGTAATAGTACCTGGCTTGCCAGCAATTTGTAATTTTTTGTTAAGCTCTTCAGATGTTTCACCGCCTGTTATAATATTATATTTTGTTTTGTCAATTTCCGAGCGTTCAATAAAATCATTAAGCTCCTTTAAGTCTTTAAATAATATTACAGTTGGTTGTGTCGCAGGGTTATTCAATGACTTATTAACAACTTCTTTTAATTTGGGATATAATTCGTCTTTATCTTTTACAAAGCTTAGTCCTAAATTTACTCTTTTACTTACGTTATATGTTGGTACTTTTGCTGCCAATTGAAAATATTTAGACAATATTGCTAGATCGTCTTTTCCACCCAAAGTTCCAGTTATTCCAGAAATTACACCTTTACCTTGAAGGGTGTCAAAAAAATGCCAAAGTGAACCATTAGTCAGTCCAACAGTTTTGTTTGTTATGTGATACAAACCACCATGTTCTAGATCCCTTGAATACTTTTCTCGTAATAGATTATGAACACTTTTTGACCATTCTGAAACTTTATCCTCCGCACCTTCCCCTGTTATTATACGAATTTCTTTAATCAGTTTCATCATCCTTTGACCCTCTGAATTAGTTACCTCAATATATTTATAGCCAATGGTGAAATCTTTATTTAAAATTAACTTATTTGCTAAATATGCAGAATTTAAATATTCAGTAATTTCATTTTGTAATTCATCATTTGATTTTAAAGCTTTATACACATCTGGATTTTGTTTTTGTAATACATCTTCGATAAATATTTTGGCTTGTACTTTAAGGTCATCGATACTGTTATTTATAATTGCATTGTCTATAGCTTGTTTTTTCTGTTTATAAAATAAATTAATAAAGCGACACATTAATGCTTCATTTATGCTGTTTTTTGGTATGGCTTTTATGAATGCTGCTTTATTGTCAAATAATAGTGCATCAATTTCATCCATTAAGACAGATAAATCCTTGGGCATTAATCCACCATTTAATTCATAGCCATTAATAGCAAAATATAAATTAGACACCCCTGCAAAGTAAACAGTTCTAGTCTTAAAGTTATCAATACCATCTAAACCTACTTCTTTAGTATCTATACCAATTGAATTTAAAAATGGAGTTGCTTCGTCTAAAGATATCTTAGCTAAAGCATCTGTAGAACTTGTATAAATTGGAGTTTTACCAATTATTGCATTCATTGCTAAAACAAGGGTTGAAATCATTGTCTTCCCTTCTCCTGTTGATATTTCAGCTAAAATATTTTTATTTTTTGACTTAGGAGACAAAATAAGTGTAAGTATGCTGTAAATTTGAGTTGCATTTGCAAATCTTCCAGTTTGCCTAAACATTAATTCCCTTAATATCGCAAGACAAATTTCTATTTTTTCTATATTGTCACCAATATCACTATATCCTTTAATTTTTGATAGCAATTCATTCTCAGTACAGTGTGCAAAACTATATGCCTTACCATTAACCTCATTGAAAGTTTGTTTAATATGTGCATTAAAAGCTTCATCATTCCCAATAATAAACTTAACATAATCAGATAATAGAGCATTTTTCAAATCACTGGCTTTACCAATATCTCTTCCATGCAAATATGGAAGATTTTCTAAAAAGTCACTCTTTTGCTTTTCAAGTAAATTAATAGATTTATCATCGGGATTTTTCTTTATAAAATAATTAAATTTTGCAGCATACATTTTTTGAGCTTGAGCAAGAATATGGTATGCGTTTTCAGTTGTTGCAATTTCTGATACTTTTGCTTGATATTCCCGCACTTCGGATTCTATCGGCCATATTTTATTATCGTCAAGGTTGATAAGGTTGATAAAATCATTTAATTTATAGAAAAGTTCTTTTTCAGAATCACTTTTAAAACCACTTCGTTCCAAGTTCCTGTGTATTAACAATATTGCACAAAGGCATTTTTTTGTAGCCAAATCCTCTATCTTTTTTTTTATCTCATATTCTGGATCCCTTAGTGCATTACCTTGTAATGTCTTTATTTCATATTCTTCGCCAACAAGACCTAATTTAAAAATATCAATGTCTATATCCTTTAATCTTCCTAAGACATCAATATTGTTTGTACCATTTATCAATAAATGATATGCTTGGATTTTGTTGAATAAAATGTTTTTATCATTTGGTATTTTTGGTATAAATTCTTTATATTTATCTAACTTATCATTTTCATCTTTAAATTTCTTTTGAATTTCGTCTCTCTTGAATTTCTCACGTTCTAAATCATTTTTCCTAGCTTCAAGGCTTTTTAATTTATTCTCAAAATACTCTTTTTGCGATTCATTCAATTTTGGGAATTTCAATCTTTCCGATTGTAAATTTAATGTATCTTGATTAAGTTGATTTTGTTTATTTTCTATCTCTTGATTTAATGTTTTTAATATCTCTTTTTTCCTACTCAATTCATTATCCATTTCTGCTATTTTAGCATTTAAACTCTCTTCTTTTGGATCTATACGATTATTTTTATATACTTCTACATCATTCTGAAATTGCAATAAATCACCTTTTAGATTATACTTACACTTTGGATTATTAATTTGAATGTCTGCAATTTTAAAGGCATTAAGGAAAGCAAGGCCACGTTTATTTTGCTGAATTATATCATTAATTTTATTTAATGCTAATGAAATGTTTGTTTTAGAGAAATTTTTAACTTCATTGATAATTCCGCCAAATAAATCTTTACCTATATGGCTTTTAATATACTGAGATAGCTTATATAATCTATCAACTTCATCAAGTGTCTTATCCATATTGCTGTCATCAGCACTTTGTTTGTTTAGTAAATCAATACATAGATGAAATCTACCTAATTCGTCTTGTTTTTTAATATCAAACTTACAATATCTATCAACATATTTTACAATATTGTGATTTTTACCTTCATAGAATTGTTGCAATGATTTGTAAATTCCACCTAATGCATTTTTATCAAATTTCTTTAAATTTATTTTCGATAAGGCTTGCATGAATTTTTTAACATCTTCAAGACCATAAACACCTTTTGATGATTGAATTTTAGCCGATAATTCTTTAATTATATTATTTTTAAAATCTCCTTCTGATACCCCAATGTCTTTAAATAAATTAAATGGAATATCTTTTAATACGTCCCCGTCACCATCAAAACAATTTTTATACTTTAATAGTGAAACTTTACTTTCCATTGAAACCCCTGTGTCAAAAAGTAATATTTTAAAATTGTCCGATAAAGCTTCAAAATTTATTCCTACTAAATCTGGATCATTTAATATTTTAGCTAAAAAATTAAGATCAAATTTATCATCAATATATTTTTTATTTGTGTTAATAAAAATCCCAACATCATTAAGATTTTTTATGTTATTAGCTTTTAGAATGGGTATTAAATTTAAAAATAATTGCTTATCTTTTTCGTACAAAGCAATCCAAGCAACCATAAAATCACCAGTGATGTTAATATCTTGTTGTGTAAAAAAATTATCCCATATATCATTTAATGCTAAAAAATCTTTTTTATATTTATCTTCAAATTTACCGTTTATTAATTGACAAATAATGTATTTAAGTCGATCGCTGCGAGTCCATGTTTGTGCACGTTCTGGAACTCCATCATCTGGAATATGACTTACTTTTACAGCAATTTCTTTATCAACAAAAAACTTTTTTAAGCTAAAAACATTCAAAGGCCCTGGAATAATATTATATACATGACGCTTCATTGCAACTCTTTTGAGGGTAGAAGTTTCGCAATTTTGGCCTTCTATATCATCTATAGATGGTATGAGTGGATTTCTTTCTATGTATTTCTCATAATATTCCCAATGGTCATAGCGTGAGAATTTTTCAAATTTTTTAACTTCATTAACGTCAACGAAGTGACGCAAAATATTCATTACCGAATTAAGATTAATATGATGATTATCGTTTATTTTTATAAGCTCTTTAATATAATTAGAATCCTTATCTTTTAGAGATGTAATTAAATGTATTATTTTATTTTTATCTTCTTGATTTGGAGGTGTATAATTTAATTTAATTAACAACGTCAATAAATTTGGCTTAATTTCACGACGAATGTTTTTATTAGATAATTCTTGACAAATGTGATCTACATAAGGGCAATCACTATTATCTTGTGCCGAAAGTCTTGCAAGTATTTTGGAATCCATATCAACTACTTCATAAATATTCACAATATAATTGGCTTCACCTTTCTTTGGTTGTAAATCCATTGCTGGGGTTATAAAGTTAAAGTTGTCTTTACAAATGGCACTATGGCATCCATTATTAGTTAAATCATATTCGTTGTTTAATAAATCATTTAACAAATTTTGCCTGAATTGTTTATCCTTCGTTTTATGTTTTTCCAAAATGTCATACATTCTAGAAAGAATATTGCGCATGTCTTCGCTTTTAGTCAGATAACTAAAGTTAATATCATTTATCTTCAATCCTTGAGAATTAAGATATTGAATAAATTTATTAAATGGCTTTATTAAGAAGCAAAAATTAATCTTTTTATCTTTTATTGTGTCCTCACACAATGAAGTAAACATTTCTATTTCTTTGTCGCTTTGAATTAGCTTTGAATATTCATCTAAATAATTTTGCTCCAACAAGGTACAAGCAACTTCATTACGAATGTCTTTATGCGTCTTTTCAATTAAAGATGAGAAAGTTTTTGTGAATTTATTTAATTTATTTGATTTAGATTTACTAAGGAAATTGTCAAAATTCACAGGATTTAGAGCTTTCATGTACTTTACAACTTCTTGTTGTTGAGGTAATATTTTTTTTTCTGAATCATCTAATTTAATCTTTCCTATGTCTAAAGTAAGCTTTGGTGTTATTGACAAAAAAACTTTGTAATCACTATGTTCTTGCTCTAAAATAAGTTTTGGATTATAGTTTAATGTATTTTCGCCATATAATTTAACTATTTCAAAACCAAGTGGTAAATTAGAAAAATTAATACTTCCATGAATAAGTTGATTATACTCTGCCAAATGAAGCATTTTTGCAGCCAAGGGAGTCATTGCATTTATGTGCCTATCTAAACATTTATCGTCGCCAGTAAAAAGATTCCATAAATCTTTATCTTCACGATGTTTCTCTGCACTACTTTCAATTGCATTAAAACACTCTCGCATACTGTTTTTATCTTTTTCTTCAACATCAAACTCTAAACATTCCCTAAGTTTGTGTTTTATATTATTTCGATTTATTAATTTATCTTTTGTAATTGAATTATAGTTATTTTGTTGCTGTTGTTGCTGTTGCTGTTGTTGCTGTTGCTGTTGTTGTTGGGCAACATTTCGCTGAATATCGCCAACTTCTGCCATTATTGTTGGTTCCTTTTCCGAAAACTGAACATCACTTTTGCTAAACTTAAATTCCTTTTTTGGAGAGCCATTAATCAAAGAAAATTGATTAACATCATTGGCCTGTATTTTTGCCATGCCACTAAATTTATTGTCTTTGAATTCTTTTACTTTTGGGTCTTCATTGTAAAATTCTAAATTAAATAACATTTTTATGCGACTAAGTTTCATAAAATCAGTTATTTTATTATATCTATCTTTGTACTTTTCAAAATTTTCAACTTCCGGCGTAGCAGACCTTATTGTTAAATTTCTAATTCCAACATTATATAATTTTAAAATAATTGTCTGTATATCGTTTTCAGATAAACCTTCTTTGTAAATAGATAGGGTCTCAAATTTTGAAATTTTAACAATATTTTCAATGTTTTCCAGTCCATCTAAAATAGATCCTGATTTATTATTAAAATGAAGTTTAAGGTTTGTTATATTTCCTGATTTTTCTGCAAAATTAAGCATATAAGGCAAAGATTCTGGGGTACAATCTTTCATAATTAATTCACCCGTGAAATCTTTTGTTTGCATAGATTTTTCATATTGAAGGTTATACAAAAGAGCGTAACCTTCTTCAATACTTCCTACCCCTTGAAGGCTTTTCAATTTTTGACAAACTAGAGCAAAATTTTGATATTTAGATGTTTTACAATGCTTTGCAAAATAATCACAGTTTTCACGTATAAAATTTAAAAATATCTTTTTTCTTTTTTCGTATACATCCTTGTTTTTATCATTCTTTTTTTCAAAACTTAAGAATGAAGTGTTATAACCAACATTTGTTATATTAGTGTACTCTGCATTATCCATAATATAACATTCCGCTTGACGCGCAATGGCTTCTTTTTTGAATAGAGATAATGTTTGCTTGATATGGGTAATATCCCCTTCTTCCCCTTTGCATTCATTTTTCGAGGATTCAACATTGTCCACAGACCCCCCAAATCGTTGACCAGAGTGATTACACAAAGTTAACTTGTCAAGATCAAAGCTCTTTAGCAATCTCTGTAGATTTAATATATCGCATCCAAAATCACTTTCTTTTGAATCAAGAACACCTTGTTTTGCTTCAATAACCCTATTATACATTCCATGAGTTTGATATTTTTTGCAAAAATCATACTCCATTATTGCCTTTAGAAAGAATTGATTTTTTTTCTTCAAAAGAGCACTATTCTTATCTTTAGTAAGTTGTTCAACGCGTTGATTTTTATTAGAAGAAAATATAGAAACACTATTTGATTTATACACTGCATCTACTGTATTGCTGTATTCTTTAATAATACCTTCATTATCAAAAATGGAGTTATCTTTATCATCAGTAATAATATCTATTAGCTTTGTGTATCTTTCAAAAATTTGTTTTTTTTGATGATCGGTGTAATTTCCATCTTTAAATGTACCAGTCTTGGCAATACGAGCATGAGCTGCAAGAAAAGACATATACATTATTTTTGATTTTTTTACCAACTGTTCATTGATGTAATCATTTATTTTTTCAGCGGAATTTAAACCATCAACAACGTTATGAACATCTGCATCATTTGGCATAGCTAAATTTGGATAATCTTTCTTGTCTTCTTCAAGGCTATCATTCTTTATTATATTAATGCTGTTGTCAGTAGGTTGTTCGCAAAAGTATTTTATATCCTTTAATTTTGAAATAATAAATTGTTTTTTTATTTCTTTTTTGTCGTTTTCGTTAACACCCTTAAGCAATGTAAATAAATATTCAGCTGGTAAAGATGGTGTGTTATTTATAAAATCTTTTACGTTCTTTGATACTTTGGATAAGTCGCTCTTTTGAAAAACTTCAATTTGTACTAAAATGTCGTTTAAATCCTCCCCTTCTTCTTGACTCTTGCAAAGTTTAATGTTTTTTAATTCTTGTATTGTTTTGTATTGTTTTGTCCTGATTTTTTCATTTATTTCCCTTTGATAGTCCATTGAACCTTTATATCAAATATAAACAGTTTATTATAAATATATAATAGCTATAATCAAGTTTTATTTTTTAACATTAATAGTATATTATGGTAAAAGGATTTAAAAGAAGGTAAAAACACGACAATTTATTTATAAAAGATGAAGATTCGTAGATAAAAAATGGGGAAAATCTCATTCAAAATACGATAGATTAATTGATATGAACCTAGAAGGAAGTATAACGGGGGACATCTTTGCAAAAAAAGACAAAGAATTAAAAGAGGAGATAGCAAATCTTAAGACTGACATAGCTATGAACGATATAGCAGATGAAAAGTTCAAAACCCTTGTAATTACAGTGCTAGAACTAGCAACTCAGGCTCATGAATTATTTCTTTATGCTAATTTGTCCGAAAAGCGTTCTTTAATTAATTTTGTATTTTCGGACATCACTCTAACAGGCAAAAACCTACATTATACCTTGCGTAAACCGTTTGATTTGATTGTAGATTTGAGTAAGTGTGAAGACTGGCTCCCCAATCTTGAAGAGTTTCGAACTTTTTATACTGAGATTAAAAGCACAATACAAGCAAAGATGTCTTTTGAATTTGAAAATAGATTGGTTGCTTAAAGTGTGAAGCAATTTTATAATTAATCTTGTTTTTTATAAACATATATCATATATATTCAATATAAAGTATATTGTTCAATTATGACTCAGGCAATTAAAACAGAAACAGTAAAAAAATTAATTAGTTTTTCTCAAGAAGAATGGGATTATATTCAAAATTATAAACATGCAAATAAATTAAAAACTGACACAGAGGCAATTAAAAGTTTTATTCTAAATGATAAAAAACACAGAGAAGATATTGTAAAATCATCAATTAAAAGACACAGCGGAGTACTTAAAAAACTTGCCGATAAATAAAAATTTGTTCCACTGGAATGGTGTTTTTAGATTTTGAACAAGTTATTTTAATTAATAAAATTGTTGTTGAGCAGTGGGGCGGTTTATGTGGAATTAGAGACAAAAACCTCATAGAAAGTGTAATAAATAATCCAAAAAATCTTTTCTTTTATCAAAATGCATATGTCTATACACTTGCCTCAAGTTATTCAATATCAATAATTAAAAATCACGGCTTTTTAGATGGAAACAAAAGAACAGGATTTGCTTGTATGAATGCATTTTTAGAGTTAAATGATATCGTTATAAATTTCCCTGAAGATGAATCGGTTGAGATGATGGTTAAAGTTGCAACGAGTGATGTTGATTTGGAAGGATTGGCTTTATGGTTAAAAGGTTTAAGTAGTTTGAAGGGAGTATGAAAGAGCTATTTAATAAGAATCAAATTGAACAAAAAGTAAAGACATATCCTCTTGATATTAATATTATTAATAAAGCAAAAGAGGTTTTTAACCGCTGGAATATATCCGTTGACTTAACAAAAGAAAAGCCAAATCAAATTCCATTTCTAACGGAATTCTTTGGGGAAATACTGGGATATCAAAGCATTGCAGGAAAAAAGGATAATAGTTTGTGGTGGGAAGAAGGTTCAATTGTTGATGGAAAAAAGCCTGATGGAATTCTTGGGTTTAACCTTGCAGACTTTGATAACAAGAATGATATTAGGGTTGTAATTGAATTAAAAGATAGCACTGTAAAACTTGACGAAAGACAAAAGCGTAAGGACTACAACGGCACGCCTGTTGAACAGGGTTTTAGGTATGCAAGTAAAGTTGGGGGTAAATGTGAGTGGATCATTATTAGCAATTTTATAGAAATAAGGCTTTATAAATTCGGAGACGAGAGTAAATATCACTCATTTAAACTCTCTGAACTTGCAAATGATGATAACAAGATTAAAGAATTTCACTTCCTACTTGCAAAAGATGGATTATTTACAGAGCAATATCTAAAATCCGATATACATAATATTATCCTTGATAGAGAGGAGAGTAAAGAAAAAATCCAAGAAGAGTTTTATAATCTCTACAAAACAAACAGAACCTTATTAAAGGAGCATTTAATTACTACCAACTATCTACAAGAACGAAAAGGTTTTTGCTTATACGCTTCAGATAAGCTACTTAGAAGGGTAATTTTTATTGTATTTTGCCAAGAAAGAGGTTTGATACCTTATGACACATTGGATAATGATGTTAAAAAGCAAAGACATGGAAGCAAATATAAACACTTAAAAGATGTCTTTCATTCAATAAATATCGGTAATAACAAACTCAATCCACAAATACCAGCATTTAATGGAGGCTTGTTTAAAGAAGATAAATTTATTGATGAGCTTCATATTGAAGATGAGGAAATTGACAAATTGTTATTTGTTCTTGATTATGCCTTTAGAAGTGAGCTTGATGTTGAAATTTTAGGACATATCTTTGAAAAATCTATATCAGATTTGCAAAATGAAGCAGATGAAGATAAAAAAACTGAAGTAAAAGAAAAGGATGAACAAGAAAAATTTGGAGTTTATTATACGCCTTCTTATGTTACAAAATATATAGTGAGTGAGGCAATTGGCAAATGGTTGAATGACAAAAAGATACAAATTGCAAAAACTTTTGATGAGGACTCAAGTGAGTTTTTAGAAGAATATAAGAAATCTTTGTCATCAATTAAAGTTCTTGACCCAGCTTGTGGAAGTGGTGCATTTTTAGTTGAAGTTTTAGATTTTTTGCTGCACGAATGGAAAAAGCTAGGCGTAAATAATAATTATAAGTTTATTTTACAAAACAATATTTACGGCGTTGATATAAACCCAAACTCTGCTGAAATTACAAAGCTTTCATTATGGTTAAAAACAGCATACAACAAAGAAAAACTCTTGAGTTTGGATGGAAATATAAAAATCGGAAATAGCCTTATTGAAGATGAGAACATTGCGGGAAGGTATGATGAGTATGAAGGCAAGGTTGTTTATGATAATACAATGATTGCTTCTGGAACGCTCTTTGAGGGCGGGGAAAAAGAAAAGCAAGAGAAACTTTTTAGTGAATCACTCGCATTTGATTGGCACAAGGAATTTGGCTTTAAGTTTGATGTTATTGTTGGCAATCCTCCTTATATTAAAGAAGATAAGCACAGAGAGATTTTTGAACCACTAAACCCAGCAAACAAAAAATACCAATCTACTGGGCGTGGCAAGAAAAAAACATCAGCACAAAACAAACCTCCCTTTGCTTCGCAGTATTATCAAGGCAAAATGGATTTTTGGCAGTTTTTTGCTTGTTTGGGTTTGGATTTACTCAATGATAATGGGTATTTATCATATATTGCCCCAAGTAGCTGGGTTACAAACCACGGAGCTTCAAAAACAAGGAATAAAATCATACAAGACTCAAAACTTATAAGATATATAGACTTTAGCGACAACAAGGTTTTTAAAGCAGCCGACATTCAAACAATGATATTTTTCTTGCATAAAACACCCACAGAAAAGCACGAAGTTGAATATTGCAAACTTTTAAATGCAGAGGGTAAATTGTTCACGCACAAGCAAGTTGCAATTGCTGATAGCCTTCAAAAAACCACCTTTGAAACCATAGAGCTTGAAACCGCAAGCTTGATTGATAATACAATTCACTTTGTAAAACAAGAGCTTACACCAATTATAAACAAAATTGAAAGGATTGGCATTTATAAGTTGAAGGAAAATGATGTCGCTCAAGGCATAGTATTTCCACAAGATGCGGTTAATAAAAAGAGTCAAGAAACTCTCGGCAAGGGCTTTAAAATTGGCGATGGAATTTTTAGCATAACAACAGCAGAAAAAGACGCATTGAATTTAACCACCAAAGAACTTGAAATTGTAAAACCTGAATACACTACCGAGCAAATTGATAGATATTGT
>Ga0214919_10008480_pt1 | contig 13523 bp, 13 predicted proteins | sample LL1503_MetaG_FD_177994 | JGI IMG/M metagenome (GOLD analysis project Ga0214919, IMG submission 177994) | Freshwater microbial communities from Lake Lanier, Atlanta, Georgia, United States - LL-1503 | ecosystem: Environmental > Aquatic > Freshwater > Lake | place: USA: Georgia | collected...
TGGCCCTTAACCCATTGCCACTCGATGCACTGGTGCACCAAAGCGATCATCGTATCGAGTGGCAATGGGTTAAGGGCCACGCCGGAGACCCAGGCAATGAGCGAGCTGACGCATTGGCCAACCGAGGCGTGGCGCAGCGCAGCGGCTAGTTCAGAGAACGCCTGCGAACATCATCACCTGAACCACATCGCCCACGGCGACATTGCCTTGTTCATGGGGTAAAACCATCAGACCATTGGCCTGCACCATGGAGCTGAGTACCCCGGAGCCTTGCTGACCGGTGGTGCGCGCCTGAAGCGACCCGTCAGCGGCGTGTGAGACGATCGCGCGCTGGTACTCGGTGCGCCCCGGCTTTTTTCGAACGGCTTCGCTGCTGTGCGCTTGCAGCATAGGGCACTGAACTTGCGGATCATCCGGTCTGGCGCCCATCATTTGCCAAAGGGCCGGGCGCACGAAGGCCAAAAAGGTCACCATCACTGCCACAGGATTGCCGGGCAGGCCGAACAGCGGAATACGGCCTATCCGGCCCACTGCCATCGGGCGACCCGGTCGCATGGCAATGCGCCAGAAGGCCACGCCGCCTTCCCCTGGAGTGTCACTGTGGGCTAGCGTTCGCATCATGGCTTTGGTGTGGTCGGCTTCGCCCACGCTTACGCCGCCACTGGTCACAATCGCGTCTGCTTGCGACGCAGCTTTGCGAAAGGCGCTTTCCAGCAAATCCGGGTCATCAGGGACCACCCCCAGGTCAATGCATTCAATGCCCATGCGCTGCAGCATGCCCGATACGGTGTAGCGGTTGCTGTCAAACACGGCGCCTTCGCGCGGGCTGTCGCCCAGGCTCAAAATTTCGTCCCCGGTGGAGAAATAAGCCACGCGAAGCTTGCGAAATACGGGTGCCTTAGGTAGACCAAGGCTGGCCAGCAAGCCAATGCAGGCAGGGCTCAAGACAGAGCCCTTGGCTAGCGCAACACTGCCGCACTTCACATCCTCGCCACGCAAGCGTCGATTGTCTCCCGGCTGCAAAATGCCCTGCGTAATTTCAATGTAGTTGTTATGCACCTTCACCAGTTCTTGGGGTACCACGGTGTCCAGACCGGGAGGAAGAATGGCACCTGTCATGATCTGCAGGCATTGACCGGCGCCTATCTTCCCGGAAAATGGCGTGCCCGCGAGTGCGCTGCCTGCCACCTGCAGATGCAGGGGCTTGTTTGTGGATAGGACCTTGCCATCGAAAGCGTAGCCGTCCATGGCAGAGTTGTCATGGGGCGGCACGTCGATCGGGCTGACGATGTCCTGGGCCAACACCCGTCCCAGTACTTGCATCAGGGCCAGCGCTTCGGTCTGTGTGGGTGCGGGCACCATACTTGCCAAGAATGCATTGACGGACTGTGCCGGTAATGCATTGGGTTCGTAGCCCATCAATGCGTCGGCTATTTCTGTCAGTGATTTCATAGACAGGTATACACCTTATCCGCCGATGTAACTCATTTCCACTCGCCGCCTTGGCGCATCTGCTGGCTGTGCGGGTAAGGAAGCGCGCAACATCGAGTAGCGGTCGTCGCGTTGTTGCCAGATTGCGCCTATGGCTGAGGCCAGTTCCTGTGCACTTGCGCCACCGCGCAGCAGGCTTCGTAAGTCATAGCCCCGGCTAGCGAACAAGCACAAGTACAACTGGCCTTCAGTGGACAAGCGGGCGCGGTTGCAGCCGCCGCAAAATGCCTGGGTCACACTGCTGATCACGCCTATCTCGCCGGCGTGGGCATCAGGGCGGCCCTGCGCGTCGGCGTAAGCCCAGCGCTGTGCTGTCTCGCCCGTTGCAGAGGCCTCCAGCGGTAGCATCGCAAATTCAGTTTGCAAGCGCGCTATCACCTCGGCCGAAGGCAACACCTCATCCATGCGCCAGCCGTTGGTCGCGCCTACATCCATGTATTCGATAAACCGCAAAACGATTCCGGTGCCGCGGAAATGTTTGGCCATAGGAAGAATTTCATGGTCATTGGTGCCGCGCTTCACCACCATATTGACCTTAATAGGCCCCAGGCCCGCCGCCTGCGCCGCTTCAATGCCCTTGAGCACTTCGGATACCGGGAAGTCCACGTCGTTCATTTGGCGGAATATGCGATCGTCTAAGCCATCGAGACTGACGGTGACGCGTTGCAAACCAGCATCACGCAGTGCCTGGGCTTTGCGGCCTAGGAGGGCGCCGTTGGTGGTGAGCGTTATGTCCAGCGGGTTGCCTTCAAGTGTGCGCAGGGCACCTAGTTGGGCGATCAGCAATTCTAGGTTCTTGCGCAGCAAGGGCTCGCCACCCGTCAGACGAATTTTTTGTACACCCAGCCCAACAAATTCGCGCGCCACTTGCACAATTTCTTCAAAGGACAGCAAGGCAGACTGCGGCAGGTACTGGTAATCCTTATCGAACACTTCTTTTGGCATGCAATAACTACAGCGGAAATTGCACCTGTCCGTGACGCTGATGCGCAAGTCTCGCAAGGGGCGGCCCAGGGTGTCGCTTGTCGATACCCCTGGCGCAAGCTTGGTTCCGGCCCTAATCGAGGGGATCGGGTGTGCGCCTTGGCGCAGGTCATGCACCGGAATGACGCGTGGCGGGTTGAAATTACTCATGTCGCTATTGTGCAGTGTGTGAGCAAGCCCTAGCATCGGCCTTGGTACTATTATTGATTGCTATGGCTTACCTCTTTGAACTTACCCTAAGCGTGCCGAACATTCTCGCGGCATCGTGCTGGCATCGCGGTGTGCGGCCCGCTGCTCTATGAGCGAGCCCGGCGGTCTTAGCGACAAGCCACGCGGACTACGTGATTGGTGGCAGCGACTCTGGATCGCGCCTGGTTTAGATGCCCTACCGGATACTCCCCAGGCGACTGCGGGCCCCTCCCCAATCCGGTTAGCAGCTCAGCAACCCACGCAGCAGCAGACCGAGACGCCGGCCCAAGTGGGCCGAATCAGCAAGGAAGCGCTTTTGCGCTTGCAAGCGGCCGGGCCAGCGCAGGAGGAACCGCAGGACTTGGTACAGCAACGCGCGAATTTTTGGGCGACGGCCACCCATGACTTATGCCAGCCTGCACAGGCGCTGGCGTTGTTTTTAGAGCGTTTGCAGCGCTTGCCCCCGAACACATCAGCCGAGGCTTTACATGGCTATTTGCGATCCTCCATGGAGGATTTGACGCGTCTGCTTGCCGGTCTGATGGAATTGGCCCAAATAGATGCTGGCGAGGTACAGGCCACGCGCATGGCGGTGTCGACGGATCAACTGTTTGCGAGGCTGTGCGAGCAACTGGCCGATCAGGCGCAGGCCAAGGGTTTGCGTTTGGTCGCCCGATCTAAAGGGCAGGTGTTGCAGGGGGATGCAGCACTACTCGAACGCATCTTGCTGGCCTTGGGACGCAATGCCGTACGATTTTGTGCGCAAGGTACGGTCTTGCTCAGCGCCCGCCAGGTTCAGCGCGGGACGGCAGTGCGTCTGGATATTAGCGACAGCGGGCCTGGAATTGCCGAGCGCGACCACGGGAAAATTTTCGAGCCATTCGCCCAGCGCAATCTGGCAACGCCGCAAGGGCTAACGCGCCCCTCCTTGAGCCTGCACATCGCCTCCCGCCACGCGCAGCTCATGGGAACAAAACTGCAGTTGCGTTCTGCGCTTGGGCGGGGGAGCCGTTTTTCCATTATCTTGCCGCTGGCCGATGCCTTTTTCCAACCGCAAGGTGCAGATTTTGCCAATGCGTTAGACGCCTTCGGCTTGGAGGGATCGCGCGTGGTCTTGCTTGATACCGACCATGAACGCGCAGCTATGGTTGCTGCCTGGTTGCGCAACTGGGGATGTGTGCCACTAGATGAGCAGGTCTTAGACACGCCCAATGCGCTGCAGGTCCAAGCCATTGTCTGCGCTTGGCAGACGGACGCGCCGCTAGAGCCGGATCGGCGCATTCAGGCCTTGCGAGCACGCATTGGAATTCAGATACCTGCTTGCATTATTCATGCTGACCTTGGTGCTGCCGATAGTAAGCGCGACAGGGCTGCCGCTACGGTTGTGTTGGGCCGGCCTTTGCAAGCAGCCCAGTTGCGCGCATGGCTGCGTCGGGTGTTGCGAACCTAGACCTGTGTTGGGTCAATTGCTGGCGTTAAAGGCGTAGTTGGCTGCTGCGCGTACCGCCTGCGTACGGTTGTCAGCATGAAAATAGCGCAGGATGGCACTGACATGGGTTTTAACGGTTTCTTCCGAAACCTCCAGGACTTGAGCGATTTCCCGGTTAGTTTGGCCTTCCATTAAGCCGCGCAATACTTTTTCTTGTTTACGCGAAAGCGGCGTCGGTAGGGCTGACTTACCCGCCGCGGCTAAAGGTCTTAGCTCCTGTGGCAGGTAAATCTCGCCATTGAGCACCTGGGAAATGGCTTCGAGCAAGTCGTCGGTGTTGCCCGTCTTAGTCACAAAACCGGCAGCGCCATTTTTGAGTGCCAGTTGAATCAATTGCAATGTGGTGCTGCCCGAGATCATCAGCACCACGAGCGCAGGTTGAATGCGCCCCATTTGGCGCAGCACTTCCAAACCATTCATATCCGGTAGGTGGTAATCAAGCAGCACCAGGTCGATGTCGCGATGCGGCAGTAGCATGTCAATTGCCGATGCACCTGTTCCCGCATGCAGCAATTGCAATCTGGGATACATGCCAGAGAGCACTTGGCCCAGGCCTTCGCGCACCAGCGCATGGTCATCCACTATGAGTATTTTCACGACGCCTTGAGCTTCCAACGAATAGGACGTATACCCAGATGATTATTACACTTTGCGTAGCGTTAATGACCAAAAAAATCCCGCTAAGCGCCTGGCTTGCGGGAGGGGACCGGCTCAGGGTGGCCGGTCGAGGTGCAGACAAGCTGACAGTTTTTAGCCGCCGTGGATCTTCATCATCACCGGCACGATCAGCAATGCGACGATGTTAATGATCTTAATCAAGGGGTTGACCGCGGGGCCGGCCGTGTCCTTGTAGGGGTCGCCCACGGTGTCGCCGGTCACCGCCGCTTTATGGGTGTCAGAACCTTTGCCGCCGTGGTGTCCGTCTTCGATGTATTTTTTGGCATTATCCCAGGCACCGCCGCCGGTACACATGGAAATAGCCACGAACAAACCGGTGACGATGGTGCCCATCAACAAGCCGCCCAAAGCAGCTGGGCCGAGGACTAGGCCGACCACGATGGGAGCTACCACTGGCAATAAGCTGGGGATCATCATTTCTTTAATGGCCGCTGTGGTCAACATGTCCACTGCAGTGTCGTACTCTGGCTTGCCGGTACCGTCCATGATGCCTTTGATTTCCTTGAACTGGCGGCGAACTTCCACCACCACGGCGCCTGCGGCGCGGCCCACGGCCTCCATCGCCATCGCAGCGAACAAATAAGGAATCAAGCCGCCAATGAACAAGCCAATAATGACGTTGGGGTCGCTCAAGTCAAACTTGATGTGCGCGCCCAAGCCTTCGAGCTTGTGGGTGTAGTCAGCAAATAGGACCAGCGCGGCCAGACCGGCAGAGCCGATGGCATAGCCCTTGGTCACAGCCTTGGTGGTGTTACCCACCGCATCCAGCGGGTCAGTGATGTCGCGCACGCTGGCGGGTAACTCAGCCATTTCGGCAATGCCGCCGGCGTTGTCGGTGATGGGGCCATAGGCGTCCAAGGCGACCACGATACCGGCCATGCTCAGCATGGAGGTGGCGGCGATGGCGATGCCGTACAAGCCGCCCAGATCAAAGGCGCTGTAAATCGCCGCGCACACAAACAGCACGGGCCACGCGGTGGAGCGCATGGACACGCCCAGGCCGGCAATGATGTTGGTGCCGTGACCGGTGGTTGATGCTTGGGCAATATGTTGTACTGGCGCGTACTGGGTGCCGGTGTAGTACTCGGTAATCCAGACCAGCGCGCCGGTCAAAATCAGGCCGATAGCGCAGGCGCCAAAGAGTCCGCTGGCGCTCAAAGCCTTGCCATCGGGCAATGCCACCGCAGCGGGGAACAGCGACTGCGTCACAAAGTAAAACGCAACCAAAGAGAGTACGCCTGCAACGGCCAAGCCTTTGTACAGCGCAGGCATTACATTGGTCATACCAGGGCTGGCCTTGACAAAGAAGCAACCGATGATGGAAGCAACGATAGACACGCCGCCCAGGACGAGCGGGTAGAGCACCATATTGGGTCCCGCAGTACCCGCCAGCAATGCGCCCAACACCATGGTGGCGATAAGGGTCACTGCATAAGTCTCGAACAAGTCGGCAGCCATACCGGCGCAATCGCCAACGTTGTCACCCACGTTATCGGCAATCACCGCCGGGTTGCGCGGGTCGTCTTCCGGAATACCGGCTTCGACTTTACCCACCAGGTCAGCGCCCACGTCAGCACCCTTGGTGAAAATGCCGCCCCCTAGGCGGGCGAAGATGGAAATCAGCGAAGAGCCGAAGGCAAAGCCCACCAGCGGGTTGAGCATGGCGGCCAGCGCTTTTCCGTCACCAGGCACGCCGCCCGAGGTCAAGTACCAGTAAAAACCGGTCACACCTAGCAAACCTAGTCCGACGACTAGCATGCCGGTTATCGCACCGCCGCGAAAGGCGACATCCAGCGCCGGGCCAATGCCCCGGGTGGCAGCCTGCGCGGTGCGCACATTGGCTTTGACCGAAACGTTCATGCCAATGAAACCACAGGCGCCGGAGAGTACCGCGCCGAGCACAAAGCCAACTGCGCTTAAGGGGTCCAACACGGCGGCAATAAGAATAGCCAGTACGGCCCCGACCATGGCGATAGTTTTGTATTGCCGCGCCAAGTAGGCCGAGGCACCGGTTTGAATGGCTGCTGCAATTTCTTGCATCCGTGCGTTTCCTGCGTCCTGGGAAAGTATCCAGCTGCGAGCCCAAACACCGTAAATCACGGCAATCAAACCACAGATGAGCGCAAGAATCAGCGCTGAGTTACCTGTCATATAAATCTCCAAACTAGCATGTTTCGCGAACAAAGGAGTAACGCTGGCGGTACTCCCGCTGCGTTGCTTCCTCGTGCTCACGACCTGCAATAGTCGGAGAGCCGATTGGCCAACTCCCGCAACTGTAGCCGCAAAAGTCAGTAATACGGAGCTTCGCAAGTGCCAAGTCAGTAAAATCAGGGTTAATACTGATATTGATCGGTATTCACTTCTAACCACCTCACGAGCTATTTATGTCCCTTGACAAAGTCACCCCCGGAAAAAACGCGCCTAGAGAATTCAATGTGATCATCGAAATTCCGATGAACGCGGACCCTGTGAAATACGAGGTCAACAAAGAGACCGGCGCTATTTTTGTAGACCGTTTCATGAGCACCGCGATGCATTACCCCACCAACTACGGTTACGTGCCCAAGACCATCTCCGGCGATGGCGATCCGGTAGACGTGTTGGTGATCACGCCTGTGCCCCTGATCCCAGGCGTGGTCGTTCCCTGCCGCGCGATCGGTATCCTGAAAATGGAAGACGAAGCGGGAATGGACGGCAAGGTGCTGGCCGTGCCCATCGACAAGATCCTGTCGCTGTACACCCAATGGCAGAAACCTGCCGACCTTAACCCACTACGTCTGAAAACTATCGCCCATTTCTTTGAGCACTACAAAGACCTAGAAGAGGGTAAGTGGGTCAAGATTTTGGGCTGGGAAGGCCCTGAGGCAGCGCATCAGGAAATCTCCGAAGGCATGGCCAATTACCAGAGAGAGCAGACAGCTTAAAGCCCAAGCCCATCAATCGCTTGTCATTTCATTACTCGGCAATTGCTGCGCCCTAAAACTTAACGCCGTTTACTGCGGTTCTGCGGACATGCCTTTAAATGGCGAACGCTGCTGCAAGTGCCCCATGTATTGTTGTATGCCTTCACCCTCGCGCTCTAAAAATCGTGCCACCGCATCGGCAAAAGCAGGATGCGCTAGCCAGTGGGCGCTGCTGGTCTTAACCGGCATCAGGGCGCGGGCCATTTTGTGTTCCCCCTGGGCGCCACCTTCAAAGCGCGCGTAGTCATGGTCTATGCACCATTGCAGGGGTTGGTAGTAGCAGGCCTCAAAGTGCAGGCAATCCACACGCTCTAGGGCTCCCCAGTAGCGTCCGTAGGCGACTCGGGGCTGGGAGACATCGGCATTGGCGCTGCTCAAGCCAATCAAACTGCTGGCGATTGGGCGGCCCGCGCGTTCGGCTATAAATAATAGCCAGTTTTCCGGCATATCAATCTGCATAGCGGCAAAGAAAGCGCGGGCAAGGTAGGGCGCATTGCCGTGTTCTAAGTAGGTACGCTCGTAGCAGCGATAGAAAAAATCCCAGTCGGCGTCACTGATGTCGCTTCCTTTGGCCCAGCGAAATTGCACGCCTGCGTCTTGCACCTTGCGCCGCTCCTGGCGGATTTTTTTGCGCTTTTCTTGCGACAGGCCGGCCAGGAAAGCGTCGAAATCGGCGAACCCAGGTGTAGTGTTGGTCCAGTGAAATTGCACCGTATGGCGCAGCATCAGGCCGCTATCGGCGCAGGCTTGGGCGTCTTGCGAAGACACAAACAACAAGTGCAGCGAGGACATCTCGCGGTCCTGGCTGTAGGCTATTAATGCGGCAATCAGTGCTTGCCGGGCGTTAGCATCGCGCGCCAGCAGGCGGGCGCCCGGCACGGGTGTGAAGGGCACCGCCACCGTAGCCTTCGGATAGTAAGCCAGTCCGTGCTGCTGGTAGGCATTGGCCCAGGCCCAGTCAAATACGTATTCGCCATAGGAATGGTCTTTTTCGTAAAGCATACAGGCGCCCTGCAAGGCGCCGTCCCGCTCGAGGCTGATGCAAACCGGTTTCCAGCCGGTTGCCGGGCAGGCGCTGGCACTGCGCTCTAGCGCTGCCAGGTAGGCATGACGCATAAAGGGGCTAGCATCGGGATGGCTAGCCAGTAGCCCATCCCAAAGCGTAGCTTCGATGGCACAGACCGAGTCAAGGACCCGGGTGACATAATCATCAAGCCCCATGCAGTCTCCCGACGCAGGCTGGGAAGTCGCCCGATGGCGCGGGCCGCGCCACTGTTTTCATAAGCATTCGTACATGACTCTCAAAATTTGCGTTGCCCAACTCAACTTCATCGTAGGTGACCTTGGCGGCAACGCGCAAAAAATACTCGACGCGGCAAACCATGCCTATGCGCAGGACGCCCGTTTGCTGCTGACACCCGAATTGTCGCTGTGCGGCTACGCCGCCGAAGACCTGTATTTGCGTCCCGCATTCATGCAGGCCTGTGATGATGCCTTGAAATCGCTGGCCGCGCAGTTGGCGGGTCTTCAAGACATGTGTGTAGTGGTGGGGCATCCTCAAGGCGCCGACCAGCGGGGCACGGCAGTTTCTATTACCGAGCGCCTTAATTGCGCCAGCGTGCTGCGCGAAGGCCGGGTGGTGGCCACCTATGCCAAGCAACAACTGCCCAATTACCAGGTTTTTGACGAGCGCCGCTACTTCGTGCCCGGTAGCCAGACTTGTGTGTTCGAGGCGGGCCCTGCGCATGCGCCAGTGCGCGTGGGCTTGCTAATTTGTGAGGACGCCTGGTTCGAAGGTCCAGCCCTGGCGGCCAAGGCGGCAGGGGCACAACTGCTGGCGGTGATCAATGCCTCGCCCTTTCACTTGGGTAAGGGCTACCAGCGTGAACAGGTTATGGCAGAGCGCTGCCGCTCCACCGGCTTGCCGCTTGCTTACGCGCATCTGGTGGGCGGGCAGGATGAACTGGTGTTTGAGGGGCGTTCGTTTGTTTTGGATGCGCAGGGCCATGTGCAGGGCCGTGCCGCCAGTTTCCAGGAAGCCCTTTTTGAATGCACGCTGGCAGGTGGTGTGTCGACCGCTGCCTGGACCGCCACCACGCAGGCGCAGCGTTCAGGAGAAGCCGATTTGTGGGACGCATTGGTTTTAGGGGTGCGCGATTACGTAAGTAAAAACCGTTTCCCCGGCGTATTGCTAGGCCTTTCGGGTGGCATCGATTCGGCGCTGGTGCTGGCTATTGCTGTGGATGCTTTGGGTGCCGACAGGGTGCGTGCGGTCATGATGCCTTCCCCCTACACCGCAGACATCAGTTGGATGGATGCCCGCGAGATGGCTGCACGCATGGGTGTGCGATATGACGAAATTTCCATACGTCCCGAATTCGAAGCCTTTAAGGCCTCGCTGGCTGGTGAATTTGCTGGGCGAGCCGAAGACAGCACCGAAGAAAACATCCAGGCCCGCATACGAGGCACACTCTTGATGGCCTTGAGCAATAAATTTGGCGCTATGGTGCTTACCACCGGCAACAAGTCGGAAATGGCCACCGGCTATTGCACGCTGTATGGCGATATGGCTGGTGGTTTTGCCGTGATCAAAGACTTGCCCAAGATGAAAGTCTTCGCCATGGCACGCTGGCGCAACCAACATGACCCCTACGGCACGGGCCAGGAGCCCATTCCCGAACGCATCATCACCAGGCCACCGAGCGCCGAGCTACGGCCCGACCAAACCGACCAGGACAGCTTACCGCCTTACGAAGTGCTGGACGCCATTATTGAGCGCTATATGGAGAATGACCAAAGCATCGCTGACATCGTGGCCGCTGGCTACAGCGCCACCGACGTGGAGCGAGTTACCCGGCTCATCCAGATTAACGAATACAAGCGCCGCCAGGCGCCTCCCGGAATTCGGGTCAGTCACCGTAGCTTCGGTAAAGATTGGCGTTATCCTATTACCAATCGCTTTCGCGCATGAATCCGCTTTTTTAACTTTGGGGACCCGCCATGAAACAAATCACCGCAATCATCAAACCGTTTAAGTTGGAGGAGGTGCGCGAGGCGCTGGCTGAATGTGGCGCTAGCGGTTTAACCGTCACCGAAGTCAAGGGTTTTGGACGCCAAAAGGGCCATACTGAGCTGTATCGTGGCGCCGAATACGTGGTGGATTTTTTGCCCAAGGTGAAAGTGGAGTTGGTGGTCAAGACCGATGACGTGGACCGCTGTGTGGATGCCATTGTTAAGGCGGCCTATACCGGCAAGATCGGCGACGGCAAGATTTTTGTGACCTCGGTGGAGCGCGTGGTGCGCATCCGCACCGGTGAGCAGGACGAGTCCGCAGTCTGATCAGGTTTGCGTTCGAACGGGCTTAATTGCTTGAGCCCTTAGTTGCTGGCTCAGGCGGCCTGTAATGAACCAGCCGTGTGCCGGCTAGTATGTCATGCCAAAACTGCCTCTGCGGCGCCAACCCGCTGCTACCGGCCCAGGCAGTAACCCACAGCAGAAATACCAGTACTTGCGCGCCCACTGGCAAAGCCGCAGCCCAGGCCAGAGCCAAAGGCGGTAGTACCCAAACCCAGGACAGCGCATAACGCAGTAAGGCCCGACGGCGGGAAATCAGTACGCCCTGCGCATCTACGACTCGGATATGCCAGGTTTTCATGGCCAATGTTTGCCCGCGGGTCCAGAAAATGACGAAATAGGCACTCAAGGCCACAAATAAAAAAGCCTGTAGCGCAGTCCGGTTGTCCATGGCATTGCGCGTTTGAGTCAATGTGCTAAATAGGTAGCCTGCGATGAATACGACGCCAAAGAGCAACATACCTTCGTAAAGCCAGCAAGCCATTCTCCGCCACAGGCCAGGGCTCTGGTAGTCAAAGTTTTCCAAGGTAGTGGGTTCGGGCATGGGGAAGCTCGACAGGCCTACAAAGCCCGAGCTGCGGACGGCTTAGTTGGAGGACGCGCTGTCCTTTTGGGGGAGTAATGTGTAGCGGTCAATTGCCGGCCGCGCATTGGACGACGCCTTTACCTCTTCGGGCGTTTTACGGGTCACCGGTACTTCAGCCAATTTACTGGGTGCGACAGGCTTTGCCGCAATGGCCGCGCCGCTGGTTTTTTTCGGGGCCTTGTCCAACAACGCATGCCGCTCCTCTTGCGACAGTGCTTGATACGCTTCCCAGTTCGCTGTGCGCGCGTCCGGCGGTAGCTTCTTGGTTTGCGCAAAATTCAAACGGGCCTGCTCACGCTCTTTAGGCTTCAAGGCGGCCCATTCGGCCATTCGGCTTTGCAACTTATCCCGGTCTACTTCGTTCATGGTTGCATTATTGTTGGCAAGTGCAAGCCATTTGCGGCGGTGTCCTTGGGACAGGCCACTCCAAATTGAAGCCAAAGGCTGGAGTGACTGCTGCTCAGTGGCGCTGAGCTGCTCCCAACGGGGCTCCGAGCCAGCACTGACCGCGGCGGTTACAAGCGGCGCGCTGTTCACGTCTTGTGATGCCGCTGGACCTGAAAGCAAGAGCAACGCACAGGCACCCACCCAAGTTCGCAGCGAGGAGTTGAAATGTACTAAATGTTGCATGGAGACTTCCAGCCCCCGATTCTATTCCTGCGCTGCCTTTTTAAGGTATTGCAAAAAGCCGGGATCGGTATAGGCGGTGGGCGGCAAATCGGCTGTCAGCAACTCGGCATCAACCTCTGCCAATTCGTAGGCACGCTCCTGATCCTGCAAGGCTCCGATGGTCGCCAAACCTAGCACCAAGGCCAACAAAGGCAATAGGGCGGAGGCGCGGGTCCAAAAGCCCGGAGTCTGCGCACCCAGAGTTACAGCCGCGTGGTGCGCACCGACCATCACCGGCACTGGCTGGGTCTCCACAACGCGGCGGTGTAACAACGCCTGCACCCGACCCGCACGCAGGCGCTCTGTAATGCTGTGGGGTAAATCTAGCGAACCTACTTCCAAGCGGGCAGCGATCCGAGCGCCCAGACGTGCCTCGGTTTGGCTGACAGGGCCGGTTGGCTCAGTGAAAATGTTCATGGATCAATCCCTTTCAATCGTAAAGCTTTAGCCAACGCACTCACTGCCCGCGAGCAGTGCGTCTTGACGCTACCTTGAGAGCAGCCCATGGCGGAGGCAGTCTCCGCCAGATCCAACTCCTCCCAGTAACGCATGAGGAAGGCTTCCCGTTGACGTGCCGGTAAATTTTGAATTTCCAACTCTATCAAATGCAAAGTTTGGGCCCGCTCGGCTTGTGACTGGCTGCTTTCCTGTTGTGGATTGTCAGAATTTGCAAGCAAAGCCTCCAGCACGTCGAACTCGCCTCCGCCATCCGGGCTGTCAAAGTCGCCCAATTGGGTAAACAGGGCGTTACGGGTCTTTTGGCGTCGAAACCAGTCTAGTGTGGCGTTGCTAAGAATCCGCTGGAACAGCATAGGCAGTTCCTCTGGCGATTTGTGCCCGTAGTGTTCGGCTAGTTTCATCATGCTGTCCTGGACCACGTCCAGAGCGGACTCCTCGTTGCGCACATGGTAATAAGTCCGCTTAAAGGCGCGCTTTTCAACGCCGCGCAAGAACGCGTCGAGCTCGCGTTCAGTTGCCAAAAGGTCTCCAATGCGCACGCCAACGGGGTGCTTTGGGGGGCGTTTGCGTGCAGGTAGGTCTCATAAGCGTGCGCAAATTATCGCACCGACGCACCAATTTGGATTTAGCTAACTAAGGCTATTGATGATAAATGTCATAA
>Ga0214919_10008481_pt1 | contig 13521 bp, 14 predicted proteins | sample LL1503_MetaG_FD_177994 | JGI IMG/M metagenome (GOLD analysis project Ga0214919, IMG submission 177994) | Freshwater microbial communities from Lake Lanier, Atlanta, Georgia, United States - LL-1503 | ecosystem: Environmental > Aquatic > Freshwater > Lake | place: USA: Georgia | collected...
GTCTCTGAAATCTCATACGGAAACTGGATTACTCACGGTTCCCAAGTTGAAGCCGACGAAGCGGTTAAATGTGTCCACGCCTCTCTCGATGCTGGCATAACAACCTTCGACACCGCCGATGTTTACGCAGGTACGAAAGCTGAGACGGTATTAGGCAAAGCGCTAAAAGGTCAGCGTCGCGAATCTTACGAACTATTCACCAAGGTTTACTGGCCAACTGGTACCGGGAAAAATGATCGCGGTCTATCACGCAAGCACATCATGGAATCGATTAACGGCTCACTAAAGCGTTTACAAACAGATCACATTGACCTTTATCAAGCACACCGTTTTGATTACGAAACTCCACTCGAAGAAACCTTAAAAGCGTTTGATGATCTAATCCGTCAAGGAAAAGTTAATTACATCGGCGTATCCGAATGGCGTGCAAGTGAGATTGCGGCCGCATTGAAAATTCAAGATGCAATGGGTTATGACCGTTTTGTTTCAAGCCAACCGCAATATTCAATGCTGTGGCGGGTAATTGAAAAAGAGATAGTTCCGCTTTCTGAAAAAGAGGGAATTGGTCAAATAGTTTGGTCGCCTATTGCGCAGGGAATTCTCACTGGCAAGTACTTACCGGGAAAGAAAGCACCAGCTGGATCACGAGCCACAGATAAGAAGAGTGGTGCGAACATGATCTCTGGTTGGATGCGTGATGAAGTTCTTGAAGGTGTTCAGAAACTTGTCCCAGTCGCTGAATCAGTTGGACTTTCTATGGCCCAACTTGCCATCGCTTGGGTTTTGCAAAATAAGAATGTATCAAGTGCCATCATCGGTGCCTCTAAAGCCAAACAGGTTAAAGAGAATGTCAAAGCAGCTGGAGTTAAATTAGAGCCAGCAGTACTGAAAGCTATCGATGATGCAATTGGCGGATTAGCCGAACGCGATCCAGCGAAAGGCAAGAGTCCGGAGAAGCGACCTTAATTAAATTTTTCGCCGCGCTTAACAAGTGGTGATGGACTGCGCAATCTTCTGATCTGTGTGCTTCGTAACCAAGCGTAAATAGCTAACCCCTTTAATTTTTCCTCTGGATATTTTTCGGCAACTTGGGCTTTGATTTTGCGGCCCATGATAAATCCATCAACGGTGGAAATTAAAATAACCAAGTACATAAATAGAGTTGCCAAAATCTTAATATTGTCACCTGGAATTACTGAAAGAACAAGAACCACCATAAGTAAGGGCATAAAAAATTCCGCTACTGAATATCGAGAATCTACATAATTTCGCGCAAATTTCCGGGCTGCTCCTTTGTCACGTGTTGGCAAGGCGCGCTCTTCTCCGCGCATATATGCGCCACGCAACTCTTCACGTTTTTTTCGCTGCTGTGCTTTAAGTACTTTGCGATCACCCTTTTTGACCACAGGGGCTAATGATCTGCGGGGGCGCTTGGCTTCCGCATCGCGACGCTTTGGGGTTGGACGCCCCTTACCCGCATTAGCATCGTTATTTGAACTCTCAGATGACTGACTCATAACTTGATCCTATTCTAAATTTCTTTAAGGCAGAGCAAGCATTTGATCTAAAGCAATTTTGGCGTACTTGGCAATCTTCGGGTCAACAGTGATCTGATTTAGTAGCCGGCCCTGCACCAAAGATTCCATCACCCAAACTAAATGCGGTAAATCAATCCGGTTCATCGTTGAGCAGTAGCAAACAGTTTTATCCAAAAATACTATTTCCTTATCTGGATTATTAGCAGCTAATCTGCGAACAAGATTTAACTCAGTTCCGACCGCCCATTTAGAACCAGCAGGGGATTGGGCAACTGTTTTGATGATTGATTCAGTTGATCCAACTACATCTGCAGCTGATACAACTTCATACTGGCATTCAGGATGAACTAAAACTTTCACTCCTGGAATTCTCGCCCTAACTTCATTTACTGAATCAACTGTGAAACGACCATGAACTGAACAATGCCCACGCCATAAAAGAATTCGGGCTTTCTTTATTTGCGCATCTGTTAACCCACCATTTTCTTTCCATGGGTTCCAAACTGCGCAATCATCAAGGGAGAGACCTAACTGTAAAACTGCGGTGTTTCGACCTAAATGTTGATCGGGAAGGAATAAAACTTTCTCGCCTTTTTCTAAGGCCCATGCCATCGCGGTTTTTGCATTAGAGGAAGTGCAAACGGTGCCACCATGCTCACCAGTGAATGCTTTTATCGCTGCAGATGAATTCATATATGTAACTGGAATGGTTTTATCTGCAACACCGGCTGCGGTAAGTGCGTCCCAACATTGCGCAACTTGCTCACTATTTGCCATATCTGCCATCGAACAACCAGCGGCTAAATCCGGCAAAATAACTTTTTGCGAATCATTAGTTAAAATATCTGCACTTTCAGCCATGAAGTGCACACCACAAAAAATAATAAACTCTGCTTCAGGTCTTGCTGCTGCATCTTTAGCTAGCTTGAAAGAATCACCCATAACATCTGCAAATTCGATTACTTCATCCCGTTGGTAATGATGACCAAGGACAAATGCCCGGCTACCTAATGCTTTGCGCGCTGCACGAGCGCGTTCAACTAAATTTGGATCACTGACTGCTGGAAGTTCACCAGGGCATGAGACTCCGCGTTCGCTCGCTAAATCAACTCCACGGCCAAGTAGTAAAAGGTCAGTTATTGATGTTGCCACATGGCAATTCTCTCAGGTTTGCCACTCACCCCGCCACATCAAGGCGCGCGGGAAGGTTTTTGGTGGGTGAGTGGTTCTCTTATATGGCACGATTAGACCAACACGGGAGGTCGTAATGAGCACAACTGAGGTAAACGTTTCAACGGCAGGAATTGGCTTGACTGATGGTGCTGCACTAAAAGTGCGCGCTTTGCTAGACCAAGAGGATCGTAATGACCTCAAATTACGTGTTGCAGTACAACCTGGTGGATGTTCTGGCTTGCGCTACCAACTATATTTTGATGATCGCGCCCTTGATGGTGACCTCATCAGTGAATTCGGAACAGTAGCTGTGGTTACCGACAAGATGAGTACTCCATATTTAATGGGTGCCACTATTGATTTTGTAGACACAATTGAAAAGCAAGGTTTCACCATAGATAATCCAAATGCCGGTGATTCTTGTGCTTGCGGAGATTCCTTTAATTAATCTGGTTGATATCAAGGAGTACTTCGCGTGAAGATCGCCGTAACTGGATCGGTTGCGACTGATCATTTGATGACATTCCCAGGACGGTTTGCTGATTCAATTGTTGCTGGCTCTATTGAAAATATCTCTTTATCTTTTTTAGTTGATGAACTTGATGTTCGTCGTGGTGGCGTTGGAGCAAATATCACTTTTGGAATGGGAGTGCTTGGTCTTTCCCCAATTTTAATTGGTGCGGTTGGTCGAGATTGGGAAGATTACAACTCATGGTTGACCAGACACGGAGTTGATACCTCATCTGTAAAAGTTTCTAAGACTCAATTGACAGCAAGTTTTACGGTGACTACTGATAAAGAGTTAAATCAGATTGCTTCTTTTTATCCAGGAGCGATGAGTGAAGCACGGGATATTGAACTCGGTCCAATTATTGATAAATACGGGGGAGTTGATCTGGTCGTAATCACTCCAGATAACCCAGATGCAATGGTGCGCCATACGGAGGAGTGCCGACATCGTGGTGTGGACTTCGCGGCTGATCCTTCTCAGCAATTAGCGCGTTTAGATGGCGATGTTATTAAAACTTTAATTGATGGAGCAAAGTATTTATTTTTAAACGAATATGAGATGGCTTTAGCTTTGCAAAAAACTGGATGGAGTGAATCCGAGGTTTTAGATCGTGTAGAGATGAGAGTAATTACTCGCGGTTCAAAAGGTGCGCGGATTGATTCGAAAAACTTTGATCCAATAGATATCCCAGTACCAAAAGAGAATGCAAAAGTTGATCCAACAGGCGTTGGGGATGCTTTCCGGGCCGGCTTTCTTACCGGATTAAGTCACCAGCTTTCATTAGAACGGTGTGGTCAACTAGGTGCGATGTTGGCGACTTACGTTGTGGAAACAAAAGGAACTCAGGAGTATCGGTTTACAGCAGCGGAATTTGTATCGCGTTTTGAAACAGCTTATGGGCAAAGCGCTGCTGCTGAATTAACTGTTCTTTTCAAATAAATCTCAATTAGATTTTGTAATTAAAAAATTATCTGCTGAAATAACTTTAAATTCATTACCGGTCATTCGAGCCCATGCGCTTAGATCGGCTGCGGTGGCTGGATCATCTGAAAGTAAAAGTACTTCCTGGCCTAACTCGGATTCTTTGATCTTCTTACTTAATTCAATAATGGGTAGCGGACATCTCTTGCCACGGCAATCTAGTTCTAGAACCATTTTAATTTTCCCGCAACTTTGAAATGATTCCCGGTAGTAGCGCCAATAGCTTAGTTATTTCCCCATCTTGAACATCGTGATTGAGATTAATGCGCATATTTCCATGAGTTAGCAACCCCATAGCTTTGAGTACATGGCTTGGTTCTAGAGCAGATGCCACACAGGCAGAGCCCGAGGCAACTGCGAACCCTTCGATTTCAAGTGCGGCTACCAATTGCTCACTTGATACATTTAAAAATGATAAAGAAATAATATTTGGCAAAGTCGATTCAGCGCTTCCGGCGATATCGACATCAGAAATAGTTTGTTTAACATGATTACGGACTCGCTCAATTAAAGATTTCAACCTTGCTGAATTTGCTGATTCGTCAGCAATCCAATGCTCCAATGCACTTGCCGCGGCAAGAGCAAGCGGAATTGAAAAACTATTTGGAGCCCGAGTTGGTCTGGTATGCGGAAGTGGATTAGACCACCGTGCTCCACTTTTTAGCGCAAAAACACCCACACCGGCAGGTCCATTCCACGAGCGAGCATCAAAATGCAATGTGGACCAATAGGAAGGTTTTGCAAAGCGGGCACCGGAAGCAGTTGCATCTATATGTAGGTGCGCATTTTGGGCGACAACCGCTTTAGCGATCGCTTTGAGATTTTGAATCACGCCAGTTTCGATATTGGCACTTTGGATGGCGACAATTGAATTAGGTTGCAGTGTTTCCGTCAAAAGTTCCAAATCAATCGCGCCATTAATATCTACAGAGATCTCAAATGATTGTTTTGATTTACCCCGCATGCCGATAATTTCGGATCGCTCACTCGCACCATATATAAAGGGTGAAACTCCAAAGCCAGGCGCCCCCCAAATGGCGATCGGTGAGATCAGTTCCGGTTCGCCCCAAAGTTCAATCTCACTGGATTGAAGGGCTAAGGATTTAGCAATTGATTCGCGCGCTTGAACCAAAAGTGCCTCTGCTTGGCGGCCTTGACTGGAGATTTGAGTCGGATCAGCCCATCCCTGGTCAAAGGCATCAAGCAAGATTTGGCGCGCTTTGGGATGCAATGGGTGTTGCCCCTCATACTTTCCCGCTGTGATCATCCCCACGAGGAGAACGCTACTGCCTGCTGCAAATCATGCGAAGTCGGGCACTATCCTTGAGCAGTGCCTCTTCTAACCCGAGCTACCAAGCGCAAAACCTTTCGTTTTGCTCCACTCTCAGCGCTATTAACAATTGGGTTCATGCTCACAGGTTGCTCAAGTGCAGAGTTACCGGCTTTGGGATTTCCCAGAAATGTAACGGATATCAACGATCGATCGCTCAATCTTTGGCAAGGTGCATGGATCGCAGCTTTTATTGTCGGCGGATTTACGGTTGGACTAATTTTGTGGGCGGCTTTTAAGTTTCGCCGAATTGATGACGATTTGCCGCCGCAGGTTAGCTATCACGTTCCACTTGAACTTGTTTACACCGTTATCCCATTTTTGATTGTGGCTGTACTTTTCTTCTTCACAGCTCGCGATCAGTCGGCGATTATTAAAATCTCACCATCAACGGTTGCCATGCATGAGATTAAAGTCAATGGAATTCAATGGTCTTGGCAGTTTGCTTATAAAGATGCAGCAGATGCAACTGTCACCGGAACTCCTAAGCTGCCACCAACACTTTATATACCGCAAGGCGAACGTGTTCGTTTAACTTTAACTGCAAGTGATGTAGTACATGGTTTTTGGGTTCCTGCATTTATGATGCAAATGCAAAATTTGCCTGGTGTCCAAAATCAATTTGAATTTACCGCAAATAAATTAGGTTCATATCCGGGCCGTTGCAACATTCTTTGTGGACGTAATCACTCCCAGATGCTTTTTACCGTAAAAGTAGTAACTCCAGTTGAGTACCAAAATTACCTTGACACCCTGAAAGGCAGTGCGGCATGACCACTTACGCCCAACCACTTGTAATTAACGATGATTCAGTTAATTCGGTTTTGAAACCGGGTAATAAGGGCCGCGCAATCGTCGGTTGGTTAACCACTACTGACCATAAAAGAATTGGTCACCTTTACCTAATAACAACTTTTGCGTGGTTTTTATTTGGTGGAATTCTTGCGCTGATTATGCGCGCTGAACTAGCCCGCCCAGGTTTGCAATTTTTAAGTGTTGAACAGTACAACCAATTATTTACGATGCACGGAACCATTATGTTGCTGATGTTTGCGACACCGTTATTTGTAGGTTTTGCCAACGTAATTATGCCGCTGCAAATTGGTGCCGCTGATGTGGCTTTCCCACGTATGAATATGCTCTCTTATTGGCTCTACATATTTGGCGCATTGATGGCTACAGCTGGTTTTCTTACTCCAGGCGGCGCAGCATCATTTGGTTGGACCGCTTATGCACCACTTTCAAGTACTGAATTTTCACCAGGACTTGGTAGTGATTTATGGGTTATGGGATTAGCAGTTAGCGGTATCGGCACAATTCTGGGTGGCGTAAATTTCATAACCACAATTCTTTGCATGAGAGCACCAGGCATGACAATGTTCCGAATGCCGATTTTTACTTGGAATATTTTGCTTACTTCAGTCCTAGTTCTTTTAGCGTTTCCACCTTTCGCTGCCGCCCTTTTAGGTTTAGAGGCTGACCGACGTTTTGGTGCACATATTTTCGACCCAGCAAATGGCGGGGCAATGCTTTGGCAACACCTCTTCTGGTTTTTTGGTCATCCAGAGGTTTATATCTTGGCGCTTCCGTTTTTTGGCATCGTAACTGAGATCCTTCCAGTTTTTAGCCGCAGTCCGGTCTTTGGATACAAAGGTTTAGTTGCTGCGACAATCGCAATTGCGGCACTTTCAGTGGCAGTCTGGGCTCATCATCTTTATGCAACCGGACAAGTGCTCCTTCCGTTTTTCTCCTTTATGACATTTTTAATTGGAGTGCCAACTGGGGTTAAATTCTTCAACTGGATTGGAACAATGTGGGGTGGATCAGTCTCATTTGATACGCCGATGTTATGGGTGCTTGGATTTCTAATTACCTTTTTATTTGGTGGACTTACCGGAATTATCTTGGCCAGCCCACCACTTGATTTCGCCGTCTCCGCTTCCTACTTCATTGTGGCGCATTTCCATTATGTAATCTTTGGAACTGTGGTCTTTGCAATGTTTGGGGGATTCTATTTCTGGTGGCCGAAAATGACCGGAAGAATGCTTAATGAGCCACTAGGTAAAATCCATTTTTGGACATTATTCTTTGGTTTTCACATTACCTTCTTGATCCAGCACTGGTTGGGAATTGTTGGAATGCCACGTCGGTATGCAGATTATTTAGCGACTGATGGATTTACTGGAATGAATATGATTTCAACTGTGGGTGCGTTCCTATTGGCTTTCTCAAATATTCCATTCTTTATAAACGTTTGGATTACTCGGAAAGCGCCGTTAGTTGGAGTGGACGATCCTTGGGGTTATGGTGGATCACTCGAATGGGCGACTTCATGCCCACCACCACGACACAACTTCACAAGTATTCCAAGAATCAGAAGTGAGCGTCCAGCTTTTGATTTGCATCATCCTGAAGTTGCGGAAGCGGAAGCGCGCAATGCGGCTAAACATGCCAAAGACACCAAAGATGGTAACCACAAATGAAGTTCGGATGGAAATTCTTTCTAGGAATTGCAGCTTTTTACGCAATTGTTGATTTTGTTTACTTCAAATTATCTGGAGAAATAGTTGGTTCGCTTGCTATTTTATTAAGTACGTTACTGGCCCTCTTATTGGGGTTTTATTTTTTGGTTATCGATCGCCGTACCGATGGTTTTTTACCGGAAGATGATCTTGATGGTGAAATTGCAGATCGTGCTGGAGAGCTAGGATTTTTCAGTCCACATTCATGGTGGCCTTTACTGGTGGGCTTTTTTATGACCCTGGCAGGGTTAGGGGTGTTACTTGGTTGGTGGTTGACAATTATGGCGGTCGCCGGATTGCTGGTTAGCATCTTTGGCTTTGTGATGCAGTACCAAAGGGACAAAACCGCACATTAGCCGTGTCGGAAAGATAGCGGACCGCACTATCATTTTTATTTTATGCGGGTTGACCTGCGGTTTTAACTGGCGCATTCAGGCTTTTATGTTGGCTGTGAAAACTCTCAGTTATTTTTGACTTTATGCTGGCACTTTAACTTTTGTTCCCTCATAATTAAAAGGTCAAGTCGCCAGTGGAAGGCCTCGAGGTTTCCAAAGGCAGTTGGCTCCAGGGGCTAAAAAGCTCTTGGATAACTAAATCCCATGGAGGAATAGTTACATGGTAAAACTCGACGCTAACCAATGGAATCTTGTTTACAACATATTTTCCTTTGGTTTAATCTCAATGCTCGCTTGCACTGTCTACACCTTGGTGTCACAGGCACGCGTTCTTCCTAAATATCGCAATGCCCTAGTTATGTCTTCAATGGTTACCTTTATTGCTGGATACCACTACTGGAGAATCTTTAACTCATTTGGTGAAGCCTCTGACATGATGACCGTAAAAGTCTCTGGCGATCAGGGTGCGTTCAATGAGGCATACCGTTACGTTGACTGGCTGCTCACAGTGCCACTTCTTCTTGTTGAAGTGATTGCTGTTTTGGCGCTAGCAAAGGAAGTTTCTAAGTCACTTATCACCCGACTTGTTCCAGCATCAGCTGCGATGATCGCACTTGGTTACCCAGGCGAGATCTCAAGTGACCAGAACACCCAAGTTCTTTACGGTGTTCTTTCTACAATTCCATTCCTTTACATCCTCTACGTATTGTTCGTAGAACTTGGAAAGTCATTGGAGCGTCAACCAGCAGGAGTTGCAGAGACCGTAGGTCGTTTGCGCTTGCTCTTGATCGCTACGTGGGGCGTTTACCCAGTGTCTTACATCCTAGGTATGGGTGGAGATGAAACTGCACAGCAATTCGTTGGAGTCCAAGTTGGTTACACAATTGCTGACATCTTGGCAAAGTGCGTATTCGGTCTAACAATCTTGAAGATCGCTCGCATGAAGTCATTTGCAGAAGGCATGAAGGAAGATCACTAATTAAGTAATCCTCCTGTAAATAAAGGAAAGTCGAGTAAAGGGTGTCGATTAATCGGCACCCTTTACTTATTCCCTAGAATAAAGATATGAGAAGTAATTTGATCAACAATTACCGGATGGGTGGCTATCTACTACTTGCGGTCGGTTTAATAAATTTGCGGTATCAAACTGGGCAGAGTGACGTACTTAAAAATTCACTCCTTATAGTTGTTCCAGGCGCAGGTCTGCTAGCGGCCACCTGGATCCCGGGGATTGCCAAATTGTTACTTGGAAAGGTCAGCCAAATTGTCGTCGCTGCCTTAGGAATTTTGCTAGTCGTATATGCGATCATTAATTAGTATTTAGATAACCTATGCGTTCTAGAGTAATTACTTCATTAACACTAATACTTTTTCTGTTTACTACTTCTAATGCCCAATTTGCGAATTCAGCAACAGCTAAAGCTGGTGGAGTGTGTACTAAAGAAAAAGCAACGACCATAATAAAAGGCGTTGATTACAAATGTATGAAATCTGGGAATAAATTAACTTGGCTAAAGAGTCAAATTAAGATCTCTGCAGCTGCTTCTGCAAAGCCAAGCGAAACGCCAACGCCAACGGCAACGGCAACCTCAACCCCAACGCAGCCAGAAGCTACTGGGAAAGTGATTGCCGCCCTCACAACACCTGAGTATCTCCCTAATCCACCTGAAGGTGGAAATGATGAGTACCGTTGCTTTCTCTTAGATCCAAAATTTACCGAAGAAACTTTTCTGGAATCTGTGACTATTACTCCTGGAAATTTGAAAGTTTCACATCATGGAATTCTTTATCGACTACCTGGTTCGAGCGTCGCGGCTACTCAGAAATTAGACCAAGAGAGCAAAGATCCTGGTTGGCCATGTTTTGGCGATGCGGGGCTACCAGGCACAAGTACTTTTGCCGGTGCCGCTGCATCAAGTTGGGTTGCATTTTGGGCGCCAGGTGGGAATTTCAAATCTTTTCCAATTGGTACCGGAATGAAATTTTCCGCAGGTGATCAATTGATTTTACAAACTCATTTCATGGTCATGTCAGGTCATGCAAGTCACGGCGATCAGAGTGACAAATCCAATTCGGCAACTACCAAAATTGATATTTCAAAAGCCCCTGGTAATGTAAATGAATTAAAAATAATGTTGATTGCCGCTCCAATCGAGGTGGCATGTGGAAGTAAAGAATCTGGGCCATTATGCAATCGCGCTGCTGCTCTGATTGATTTAACGAAGAGAACATCAGAAAAAGCCGCTTTACAGGAACTGGGACTTTTATCTATTTGCGGAAAAGATCCGCGCAACCCAGTGGCAACTCCAATTTCTGAGTGTACGCAGAAAATAACATCGAATCGTAAGATCTATGGAGCAACACCACACATGCATCAACTCGGAACAAAAATTAGCATTTGGCACACGAGTGCAGCTTCAAAAATGAGAACAAATCTTTCGGATCGTTCACTATGGAATTTCGACAATCAAACAACTGATTGGCTATCCACACCTATTGATGCAAAAAGTGGAGATACAATCTCTATTAGTTGCACCTTTGATGTGGGCTTGCGTTCACTATTACCGATGTATAAGGACGTCTCTCCAAATTATATTGTTTGGGGCGAAGGCACTCGAGATGAGATGTGCTTAGGAATTATTAATTACACCGAATAGATAGACTGTAACCATGTCCCTCCTCCACGTCTTAGACCTCCTAGCCACTTTCGTATTCGCTCTAGTTGGTGCTCGAGTTGCCGCTGATAAAGGGTTAGATTACGGCGGCATCGCTTTTGTCGCAGCGATCGCATCGGTATCTGGTGGAACTTTGCGAAATCTCTTTCTAGGACTTCGCCCCATTTGGATAGTTGATCCTTGGATTATTTCTAGCGTTATTACCGCGGTAATTCTCACACTGGTTTTTCGACGTGTGACACATGTAAGTAAATCGTTGTTGGTTATGGATACCTTCGGTTTAGCTGTTGCGACAATTTCAGGAGCGCAGCTTGCTTTTGAAATGGATGTCACTTGGTTTGGTGCAATCATGCTTGGTGTGGTGACAGCAGTTACTGGTGGCTTATTGCGTGATCTGCTTTGTCAGATAGAACCCGTTTTACTGCACCGGGAAACTATTGGGACTTCATCTCTGATCGGATCAATTTTCTTTGTCGCATTACATCAATTTGATGTCTCACAAAGCATCGCGGTATTTGTCGGGGGAGCGGTTGTTGTTCTCACTAGAGTCATTTCGATTTACTTCAACCTTCATCTTCCGAAGTTCACTAAAGGATAATTTTTAGGATTTTCCCTATCTCTAAAACAGGCATTTCTATGGAGTCGGTTACAGTTAAGGCATGGCAAATAGACGATCAATAGCTCTCTTGAGTGCGAGTGCACTTCTCGCCGCGACAGCACTTCTAGCGGGATTGGGTTCGGCTAATGCAGCATCATCCACTGGTAATTGCACTGCGCCAGCTGCGCCCAAGGTCAATTGGTCTGGCTGTGACTTAAATCGAGTTGATCTATCAGGGGTTGACCTTTCAGGTGCGAATCTCTCGGGTGCCAATCTTTCTAATGCCGTTTTTACCGGAGCAACTCTCACGCAGGTTAAATTTGTAAAGACAAACCTGACGGGCGCAGACCTAAGTAATCAAAACCTTAAGAGTTTAGATTTTGCAGGTGCTAATTTAACAAATACAAATTTAGCAAATGCGAATCTGACGAGTGCGAAATTTAATCAAACATGTAAGAAACTTACTTGTGGCGCTTCCTTTGATTTACTTTTTGCAAATCTCACAGGCGCCGATCTCTCAGGTGCAACCCTGATTAAGGCAGACTTATTGGGCTCCAATTTAACTGATGCGAACTTAACAAATGCTAATCTCACCAGCGCGAGCCTTAGAGCGGCGAGAGTTGATAATGCGAATCTGATGAATGCAAAACTCAATAAAGCAGATTTAATGAAGGCAACATTTGTGGGCGCGGATCTCACAGGTGCTAATCTAACTGGAGTAATTCTGACTTATACGATGATGATTAATGCGATCCTGACAGATGTGACATCAAGTGGGGTTACCGGAAAACCTTTAAAGCTTCCCATTGGCTGGACCATTAGCAAAGGTGTCTTGACACCTCCAAAAACTAAATCGAACTCATCACCTCGTTGTGACGTAGTAGTAGCGCCGAACGTGGATCTGTCTGGATGTGATTTGAGCGGAATGAACTTCGCAGGCGCAGATCTTTCTGGAGCAAATTTTTCCAACACGAATCTAACTAGAACCGATTTCCATGATGCTAACCTCGCTGGTGCCAACTTCACGGGATCAAATTGGCGGGACGCGATTATGACTTTTATTTTCCCTGATGGACACAAGGAAAATATGAGTAATTGTAAAAACTGCACGATTGTTAAAGGAATTCCTAGAAGTCCAAAAGATCCAAAATGAAAAAGTTGTAAGAGCTATAAGAGTTGTGCGTCTGGCCTCCGCGTTAACAGTCGATCTGTGGGGGAACCGTAATCAAAACTTCAAATTATTCCCTTTGACTCACTATGCGGATCTATCCGTTCTTGACTGATCTGATCTTCCCGCTACCCTTTTAGAATGTGGATGACGGGGAGTATCTCCAAGGTTCTGTTCATCGGCCTGGCCTTTGCTTTGACCCCAATTTCTACTTATCCAACTATTGCCGCAGGACCCCAAACACCAAGTTGTGGTACCTACAAAGTGACGAAGAATGAGGTAATTGTTGGAGTTATATTTTCAAAAGGAAATTATCAAATAAATACTTTTGGAATTTCCTGCGCAAAAGTGGTGGGAAGTAAGGGTTTATTTGCCCAATTCCTGAAATTGAAAGATACAGATCCGTTACCTAAGCCTTGGCGTTACTTAGCAGAAGCAATTGGAGCACCAAAGTTCTCTTCAGGGCCGGGAGTTGGATTCAGAGTTCAAAAAATTGAAATAGCGACACCAACACCAAGCCCAAGTACAACTCCATCAGCAACTCCATCACAAACTCCGACACCGACAGCATCAAAAACTCAAACACCTGCAGCAAGTGCCACCGGATACACACTTGCGCAAGTCAAGATT
>Ga0214919_10008482_pt1 | contig 13521 bp, 17 predicted proteins | sample LL1503_MetaG_FD_177994 | JGI IMG/M metagenome (GOLD analysis project Ga0214919, IMG submission 177994) | Freshwater microbial communities from Lake Lanier, Atlanta, Georgia, United States - LL-1503 | ecosystem: Environmental > Aquatic > Freshwater > Lake | place: USA: Georgia | collected...
GAGTTTTTGGCAAAATCGTTGCTTCCACATTTGCTTCCACACCCCTGCAGATCATGTGTAACCTCTTGATATATATGGGTTATTTTTTATTGAAGCTGCTCATAATCTATTAAAAAAGTTCTCATAATCGAAAAATACCTATATAAATCAATAGGTTGTGTGAGAAAAATCGGTGCGTAAAACACTACACACCGACTACACACTTTTTTGCTGTTTTAAGCCTGTTTTTTGGACCGGTTTTTGCCTAAAAACCTACCAAGTACAATCAGTTTTTTTCGGGCCTATAGCTCAGTTGGTTAGAGCAGAGGACTCATATTTTTCAAATGTGCCTTACACGTGGAAACTGTGTAAGGGATGGTGTCAAAGTCGGTGAAACCTAAGTGTGGTAACACATATGGCAATGCCGAGCGAAGCCTAAGTGTGAAAGCACTATGGAACGTGTAGAGACTTGACGGCACCCACCTACGGCGCAAGCTATGGTGAAGGCAAAGTCCAGGGAGTAGTGAAAGCTACACAAACCGGAATCCTTTGGTCCCAGGTTCAAGTCCTGGTGGGCCCACCAACCCTCTAAAAGCCACCTTCGGGTGGCTTTTTTTTTAATTTCAGTACGGTTAACCTACAGGCAGGAGGATGGATCACATGGAAGAAGTGACAACCGTATACAAACTGGTCGCAGATTTTTTCAACCACCCATTGTTTGCCATTTTTGGAGGCATCGGATCGATATTGATAGTTATTGGCTTCACTTACAAAGTGATCAGCATCTTCTTTGGAGTGATGCCGCTAGCGATTCGGCTGGGTTATGGTTTGTGGAAGAGGAAAATTGCAGTCATTTCAGATGCTGATAGCTTCGCAAAGCTGTCGAATGCCCTCGAATCCTCAAAGTTGTTCAGTAAAAAAAATATTTCACATGTTCCATTGAACACGCTTGAAAGCCTTTCGGTGGCAAATCTGTATCTGGTTGATTGGGACACCGCAGGTGGCAGCATCGAAGAAATCTTTCAGAGGCGAGCCAGCACACAAATTCCGATAGTGATAGTGGCAAGACCTGCGTCAATCCCAGATGAAACGATGAGCTTAATAGCCAACAGGCCGAACACAGTGGTGGTGAATTTCTTAGGTCGATTGCTGAACGATGTACTTACTAGTTTGATGACGACAAGCTATGACGCCAAATGAATACCTTTATGGATTGCTAGACAAATACAGCGCTAGAGATCTCAGCTTGCACAGGCAAGAGCTAACGAATCTAAAAGCAAACTTGAAGAGTTGGGCTAGGACTTGCTATCTATCTGTAACAGATTCGGGCTCCTATGCGAAAGGCACAGCAATCTCGTTGTCGTCCGATGTGGACATACTTGTATCACTGACAAATGATTGCCAAAGAGCCGATGGCGGCTTGAAAACTTGCTACGAATCGCTAGAAGCTTATCTCCGAAAAAATTACACCGGAGTTCGTTCTCAGAATGTATCGATTCGAATCAAGCTGAATGGCTTAGAGGTTGACGTTACACCTGCAAGAAAATTGACTGGCAATACTAACTATCACTCAATCTATATTTCAAAAACGGGCTCTTACAAGCAGACCAACATACAAAAGCACATCAATGATATTTCAACGTCCGGCAGGACAGATGAAATTCGCCTGTTGAAAATATGGAGACATAGAAATAAGTTGGAAATTCCATCCATATACTTGGAATATCTACTTGTGTTGGATGTGTTGAAAGGTCGATCAAAGAGTGCAGAAGCACTAGAAGACAACGTCATGCATGTCTTCAATCAACTGGCACTTGGGACGTCAAACCCGTTGTTCAAAAAATTGATTGATCCAGCTAATTCTGCAAATGAGCTGTCTAGCCTAATGACGGCTACAGAAAAGCAGTCAGTAGTTTTGTTAGCAAGGCAAGCTCTTCAGCAGACCAATTGGGGAGCAATTGTTTATTGAGTAGATGGGGTCATCCCTTGCCAAATAAGCACTACACACTTAATTGGTTGCTCTTTTCACCCGTTGATCATATAGTTTACAAATGTCCGCAAAAAAAGAGACAACGCACATTGTTACTGAGGGTGAGCTCGTCGTGTACCGGCGTGAGCGAAGCTCAATTTGGCAATGTCGCTACAAAGTTGATGGCGTATGGCAGCGAGCATCTACAAAAGAGCGGAAGTTGAAAGACGCAAAAGAGGTTGCCAAAGAACTGAAGATAACGGCAGAGATTCGCAAGCGTGACAACCTCCCTGTAATTACACGCAAGTTCAGAGATGTTGCCAGACTCGCCGTACAGCGCATGGAGCAGAAATTAGCCAACGGTGATGGCAAAGTCTCTTACAAAGATTACATACGCATCATCAATGAGTACCTGATTCCAATTTTGGGCAACAGGCTCATTACAAACATTGACAGCACAGCACTTGATCACTTGGATGCTGAACGCATACGAATGATGGAAAGAACGCCAAGCAACAGCACGATGCTCAGTCACAACGCCGCACTGAATTTGGTGTTTGATGAGGCTGTTCTGCGTAACTTCTTAACTGATCTTAATCGTCCAAAACTTGAGGCGAAAGGTAAGAAGAGCACACGTCATCCAGCCTTCACATTGACAGAAATACAGGCTGTCATCAACAACTTTGAAGCGTGGATTGAAAGAGCACGAAACGCACACAGCAAAGAGATGCGTCAAATAATGCGTGACTACTCAGAGATGCTGATAGACACAGGAGCAAGACCTGGTAAAGAGTTGATGAATTTGAAATGGAAACAGATCAAGTTCACTATGAATCCAAAACAAATACACACTGGCGAAAAAACAGTTTTGAACGATGGTACTGAAGAAGAGATTGTTCTGACTGATCTAAACAGAGGCGTTGAGTTAATTGTTACTGGTAAGACGGGTACACGTGAAATAGTTGGACGACAGCCAACGGTCAAAGTGCTTGAACGTATTGCTCGTCGTGTGTATGGCGTTAGAAACAACATCATTGATCCGTTCAAAGATGTTGTGACACCAAACAACGATGATTTCGTATTGCGTACAAAAGAAAAGAAGCAAGACGTCAGCTCTGCGTTTCAACATATGTTTGAGCGGTACTTGGATGAGCACAACTTGCTATACGACCCAAAGACTGAGCAGAACCGTGTTTTCTACAGTTTCCGTCACACATACGCAACGTTGGCACTGACGCACGATAAAGTGCCAATTCACACGCTTGCCAAACAGATGGGTACAAGTGTGCTGATGATTGAGCGTCACTACAGTCATCTGAAAGTAATTGAAGCAACAGAGCAATTGCGTGGACAAGAAACACGACGAAGAATTTCTTCAACTTCAACGGTTGAAGAAATCTATCAGTCAACACATGCAAAGAAGAAGGCTGAGTTGTTAGCCAGAAAAACAGCGTCTAAGAAAACGACTGCTAAGAAGTCAGTCAAAGCAAAGTGAGATACACCGCCAGTTTGGCGGGATTCAGGTTGTCCATTTAATGCTTAGAACTAATACTGTGTTCACACTTAAAGGAACACAGAAATGGTTGAAGAAAATGAATTACTCGCAACTCTGAAACAGTTCACAGGTTGTGATCAGTTAGCAAGATTGACACGCACAGTCTTGCTCACAGAGGGCTCACGCTACCTTGCTGAAGTCGCAGAGTGCTTTTGGTTGTTTGATTTGTACGCATCGCACTTGAGCGGTGTTGATAGCAACACAGATTGGTTTACTTGCTTAAAACTCACAAAGATAAACCAATCAGCATCTGTGTCAATTGAGGATGGCAACGGTAGAGTATTAGCAAGGCAGAAGATTGAATACACAGATTTTCCACTATCAGCTATTACTCTTTACGGCTGTTGGACGGGTGAGTATTGGGTACTGATGCTGACCAGTGAGTACTGAAGAAAATTGGGTTTCATAACAGCTTAAGACCAGCTCTACAACGCACGTTTAGTGAACATATAAGCCGTCTCAGTTGCAGAATAAAAAACGACAGTTTGTAGGGCTTATTACAGCGACACAAATTTTTCTTTCCCTCTCATTCGTCTGATGATGAGATTAAAAAACTGCTTGCTTTTCGCCAAAGACCACGTGTTTTCGGTTCTTTTTACACATTTCAGTCCATATGCTCACTGTGAGGGGGGTGATGATTGATGAATAGGATGACTTAGATAATTGTGGGGGGTGGGTAAAAGCTGGTAGGGGTGAAAAAAAGTAGTTAAGCCTCAAAACTACGTGGTTAAAACATTGGGGGCGTTAGATTAAAAAAGGTGCGGGTAGAGATCTCGTATGGGCTTTGAAATTACGCAAAATGTTTTTGCGTAGTAGCTATACGAAGTTGTTGCTGAGCCTTAACAACTTTCTGTCTGTCACGTTCAGCCTTTAATTTCTTAGAGGCAACGTCCTTCTGCTTTTTGAGTGAATCAATTCGTGCTTGCTGTGGGTTCAAAGGTTTGGAGGGTTTGATATGTTTGACAAAACCAATCACTTCTTCAAGTGGGATGAAATCTTCTTCAGCCTTTGTTGACTGAGTAGGATTGCTGACAACATTCCCAATGCCAAATTGATATTCCAAAATTAAACGTGCGTGTAACGAACTGTCCGCAAAGACCATAGTCCTTATAGTTTGTCCCTTTACACGCACGGTAGCCAAATACTTGTTCATACATTTATTTATACGAACAAGTAATGCGTTTACTTAAAAAAGCCAGCACGTAGAGCACCGCTCGTCGCTTCAATCTGTTGATCAAGTTCACCTTGTTCAACTGCTAATTTTAGAGATTCAAGTGCTGTTAGCAACTCATCACCGTTTGACACTTCAATTGCATTTTTGCCTTTTGCGTCAAATTGAATTTGCTTACTTCCGTACTTACATATTAGGTTGATTTTCCCGTTGTCATTGATGTGCCACCATTCACGCACTTTTTTAACTGACTCAATTGACTTGCGTTCACCTGTTTGTTTGTTTACATATGTTTTCAAGCGAGTAGGAGCGTATGTACGTCCCTCTTTTTGGGCTTGAGCAAGTTGAATCTGTTCAAAAATCTTGTTGCTCAACTTATTTCTTCGCTGAATCACAGGGGAAATTCCCTGTTTTTTCTTGCTCACTACGAGCTTGAGAATTGAAAGAATGCTCATTACGATCGTCCTATAAAGTTAATAAGAACGTAACTTTAGTTTCAGAGAATCGGAGAGAGCAACCTCAACATTTTTTCTCCTTTTCTTTGGTTTTACTAAATAAGAGTATGAGACAGTACAACGCAAAAGACATTGAATCTATGTTTAATCAGCATGAGCAACACGTGAGTCACGTAGTTGTTGCCCACACATTACATCGCCCATATGTAGCGAGTTCAGATGTGGGGCGCTTTAAGCACGTGCGAGCAGATCAGTACATCAAAACAAAGATGGAACAGACAAGCAAAGATACAAGACACGCATTGAACTGCTTCTATAAATTACTTTATCCAACTCACTCTAATAGACCAATTCAAAACCCAAATCTCTTTAAACCGCTGACCTTCGTAACGATTGAAGGGGCGAATCAAACAACTGACAGATCACAAACAATACACGTAAACATCTCATTTGGTAATTTACCCTCAGTACTCAATACAGAAGACATAGAAACACTATTTAGGCACGCTTGGCACGATATGGCACATCAATCAACTGATGTGAAAGCTTACGACTACTACAAAGTAGACGAGGCTTCGCATTGGGCTGGTTACTCATTAAAAGAAGCACAAAAAAGCACACGCAAGGCTTGGGATACAAACAGCATTTGGGATGTAAGCAACTGCTGGATTCCTCACGCCGCCCTTAACGCAGACTGAAGTCACTTTAAGGTTCTTACAAGACTACGAATCGTATGAGGGGTTCGTAGTTCTTTGTCACACTTGAATGATTCATACATGAAAATAAAACTCAAACATTGAATCAAACATCAAACAGTTCATAAACAGTGACACATAGTGAACACAGCAAACGAACTGAATCAACTATAGAAAACTGTGAGAAGAGTAGATTAGAAAACACACACAAGTGATAGCAGTACTTAAATGCAATGAATTAAAGCGCCTACAAGCTTAGATCATTACGGGTTGGGTACTTAGGTAGTGGACTTCGCTAACAAACGCTTGTAGGGCTTGTATTTCAATATGTGTTCTAAGAGCCACAGAAAACTCATAAATACGAAATCAAAGAAAAATGCTGAAAAGTGCTGTTATGAAGATAAGTTGTTGATTTTGAACAAAACAGCATAGAGACCCGTCAAGCTGACGGGTCGTTTACATAGAGGTTGCTCAGACTTAACTTCAGAAATTATGCTTATTTCAAGTTATTTATTTGATTACGCAAAGGAGCAACAAATGTCACAAGCAAAAACATTAAACGAACAGGAAATTAAACAGGTACTTGATTATGTGAGAACAAAAAAATATGCCAAACGAGATAGAGCTTTGATTCTTACAAGTCACTTGAGTGGAATGCGTGTTGGAGAAATCGCATCACTAACTGTTGGACACGTGTTAGATCAAAATGGAAACATCAAAAACGAAATTCGTTTGACAGCAGAGCAAACGAAGGGAAAGCATCCTCGTACTGTGTTTGTAAGTACAAAACTAAAAGAGGAATTAGCTAAGTACATTCAGTTGATTCGTACAGATGACAAAGAACGGTCATTGTTCCCAACTCAAAAGAATCCTCGTATGGGATTCACAGCAAACACATTGACACAACACTTTTTGAGTTTGTACAAAGCCGCTGGTGTTGATGGAGCGAGTAGTCATAGTGGACGCAGAACATATGCCACATCAATCGCATCACAGGGGGTTGGTTTGCGTGTTTTGATGCGTTTGATGGGGCATAGAAATGTGAGTACAACCGCCGTTTATATTGACGCTAATGACAATATGCTTCGTAATGCAGTTGAACTTGTTTAGTTTAACAATGCGTCACTTAAAATTTTCACATCATCTTTTTTCAAAATGTTTTGTATTTTATTGAAGTTCTAATACGCCTTCTATGAAAGTTGGCTGCTCACCAGAGGTAGCATTCAACGGTGACTCTGCTATTAACTTTTCGTACGATTCTGGATGTAACAAATAGACTGGTTCATCAAAGAGGAATGCGTTTAACGTAGCGTAAATTAAGCAATCACCCATAAAGTTTTCCCAGCGTTCAGCGTTACGCTGAATTGCCTTAGGGTTCTTGGAAAAGTACTTGTCTTCATTCATTAGTTGTTTATGTAACTTCTTGTGAAGATACTTCTTACCTCGCCCCTCGCACCAGATATCGTCTGGTTTAGTTGCGTATTCACGCATCATTATGTCTATCCCCTCATGCTCTATAAGAATAAGAGTCTCAATACCGAACCTGCTCATATCTAAAGCACTCAATGCTTTTTTAGTTGAAAAAATATTGTTCATAAAAATCTCCTAAATAACTGCGAAATTACAGTTTTATTAGTATGTTCTTATTCTGACTTTTGATGTACCATCAAGCAATTCACGTCAATTAGTTGGTAAGAATGCCAAGAATCCACTTCCTTGCTCCACATCCGCTTTTTGGGCGAGTTAACAAACGCCTTCCAGAAACACAGCAAATGCGCAGTCCCTACTACTGGTGGTGGGCTTACTTGCGCAGGAATGATGCATATCTGAAATGCTGTGAATTGGGTGGTACTGGTCCACTGGCAAGCCTCTATGCAGACTTTGGGGACGTGCGGGATGATAATTTCCACAAGTGGTGGACTAATGGCCAACGTGGCGAGACCCTATTTGCCGAGCAGAAGTTGGAAGCGAGGTTTGGGGAATTGACTGATCCTGACCAATGGAACACCGCTTGGTCGTCAGCGGACGTCATGATCGTGGCAGTCCCATTACGAGAAAGCAATCGCCGCCTGAAAGGCAAGTTTGCCAAGTTGTTGGACAGTCGCCTCCAGAGATTAAGAGGGCGACCAGCTTTAGCCAAAGTCACACAGACAGCCCGATACCCCTTGGCTCGCAACTACACGGTGCAGAACTTAGAGCGGACATTGGAAGCTTATGATCTATGGCTAGCCAATCAAGCCTTGCCCAAACCAGAGCGCAAAACACTGTGGGAAATCGGTGTGGAGATGCGCTTTAACCGAGATGCCAGCAGACAGGCTTTGTCTAAGACCAGTGCCGAGAGATTGCTAGGGCGAAACATGCTGGGTGCACACGTCAAAAGATACGTCACCCAAGCTCAAATGATTATAAAAAACGTAGAGAATGGTGTCTTCCCTGTATCTACACACCAGAAGAAATAAAGTTGATGCCTGAAATTGTTTATGTCTTGACCAATGAGGCCATGGAAGGGATGGTCAAAATTGGACGCACAACTACCAGCGTAGAACAGCGCATCAAGGAGTTGGACAACACTAGCATGCCGTTGCCTTTCCAGTGCTTCTATGCCGCTGAGGTTGGAAACTCCGCTTTGGTTGAAGGCAAACTACACCGTATCTTTTCAGACAAGCGCATTCGCTCTAATCGTGAGTTTTTCCGTGCTGATGCTAATCAAGTCAAAGAAGCCATCCAACTTGCTGAGCTCAAAGAGGTGACGCCCAAGGTAGATGTGGTCGTAGATGCCTCTGATGTGCAAGCCTTGCAAAGGGCTGTAGCAACTGAAGAGCGCAGAACACGTCTGAGGTTTTCAGAGTTAGATATACCTGTTGGCTCAATGCTGACCTTTGCCAAAGATTCAAAGGTCACAAGTAAAGTCGTCGCAGATGGTCGTGTTGAATTTGAAGGAAAGACACTTTCACCAAGTGCATCGGCATTGTTAGCAGTTAGAAGAATGGGATACCAATGGGCGGCTGTTAGTGGCAGTGACTATTGGGAATTTGAAGGGGAGACTCTAACAGCACGTCGTCTGCGTCTAGAAGATGAACAATAGTTAATTAAAATTCAAAGTAGTATTCTCTGTCTGCAAATTTTTTAAGTACGACAAAATCTTTGCCATAGTCCGCAAGAACCTCACTTGTAATTCTTTGACCCTTTTCTAGAATTCCTAAATTTTGAAGTTTGGTTTTAAGAAATTCACCTAATATTTTTCGATCACCTTTTGATGTGAGTGCTTTATTGTTGGCAGAAGCAGTAATCATCGGTATCAGATAGTGATTTTGCCCATCTTTTATGTAGGCATTGAAATCACCAATCGGGTATCCGGTTTGATTGATTTCCTTGGCAGTTGAAGTAATCTCGACCTCAAACCAATGTCTGGGGGCATATTTGCCGATCTTATTTTTCCTACCAGGTTCAAAAAACAAATTAAGAGAAGAATTCGGTTGACTATCTACTCGCAACTGAATTTTGGTCTCATCAATTATTGGTTGAACCGGAAAGTCTGACGGTGAAATAAGGAATGAACGAAGTGGTGAGTCTTCTACTTCTTTAGGTTGGTTTTTTGCACCTTTAACGAATAACTCAACCTCATCTAATTCTGCTGAAAACTCACATTCGGGACTAAAGATATGTTCCAGAAATAAAGCAATCCTATTGTTTGTTTGCTGATCTGAAATTAATGCATTGAATTCATAGTTGTCTTTGAAACCACTAAAAGATAAATTAGAAGATCCAACATAGATTTTTGAGTTAGTTGGGTTATTAAATTTATATATCTTCCCGTGGTATTGACTTAAAGTGACAAAAACACCACTCTGCTGATTGATCTTTTTTAAATCTGCGTGAAGTTCTTCTAATTTTTTTTTCTGCGACGCACTTACACCTTCGTTAAAAATCATTCCGATAAGAATTTTGCAGTGCCCTCTTTCGGCAATCTGTAGTAACTTTGGTTTAATAACGTCGATTAAAGATGCACCAAAATACCCACTTGCTATTTCTAAAGATTGAAACGATTCGAGATTTTTAGAAATCTCTTTTCCGAAATCGCCTCCAAAATTCTTGTGATTAGCAAAAATAGTGGCGCCAAGATCAATTTGGTGTAACATGATTGTTGCCGACTTTGTAATGACAATATGAGCAAGAAACAACTACTTCAGATACGTTTGGAAGAGGTACACAAAACCTCTTTGGAAGCAGTATGCCATAGCGAAAAGATAACGGTGTCAGAAAAGATACGTGAACTTATCGAAGAACACGTAATGAACAGTAAGACTGAAATTGCAATGAAACCAACAAAAAAATCTACTCCTAAATGGGATGCTGAAACTACAAAGAAGTCATTCTCCGTAGGTGAGATGTACAGTGGTCCTGGTGGGATAGGACTGGCACTTTCGCAAACCAAGTTAAAGACTAAAAGTCACCAATTAGATTTTGAACATGTATGGGCAACTGACTATGACCCCGATACATGTAGAACGTACAAAAATAATCTATTAAAGAAAAATCCAAATGCTCTCAGCATTTGTTCTGATGTGAGAGAGTTGGATATTTCCTCTTTGCCAGTAGTTGACGGGTTTTTATATGGATTCCCATGTAACGACTTTAGTCTTGTCGGAGAGTCATTAGGCATTAAAGGCAAGTTTGGTGGACTTTACAAGTACGGTGTTGAATACATCGATCAAGCAAACCCTCTTTTTATCTTTGCTGAAAATGTTAGTGGAATCAGTAGTTCTGGAAACACGTTCGAACTCATTTTGTCTGAGTTGAACAACGCAGGTAAGTATGGATACGATCTTTCTGTTCACCATTACAAGTTTGAAGATTACGGGGTACCGCAAGCACGGCATCGTTACATCATTGTTGGTACTCGTGGTGATCTGGGTCTTTCGTTCAAAGTGCCTAAACCTTCAATGAAGATGAAGACTTGCTACGAAGCAATTTGCAACCCACCTATTAGTTCGTCTGCCTCAAATAATGAATTAACAAACCAAGGTAAGACTGTTGTCGAGAGACTTAAGCATATAAAACCTGGTCAAAATGCATGGACAGCAGATTTGCCTGAAGAACTTAAACTAAATGTCAAGGGTGCAACAATTAGTCAGATCTACAAACGACTAGACCCTCAGAAACCTGCCTACACCGTAACTGGTAGTGGTGGTGGTGGCACTCACGTGTATCACTGGGAAGAACCTCGTGCATTAACAAATCGTGAGAGAGCACGTTTGCAGACATTCCCTGATGACTTCATTTTTCACGGTTCAAAAGAGAGTGTTCGTGCCCAAATCGGTATGGCAGTTCCAGTAGACGGAGCAAAAATCATCCTAGAGGGATTGCTGATGACTTTTGCAGGAAAAAAATATCCATCTGTAGAACCAAGTAACGGTTTCTATCCTCATAAGACATTGATCTAATTGTTTTTTTGCTAACTCAATTGAATTTCATCAGTAATGGCATCCAAAAAACTAATTACATTTGAGTGTGATGTTAGAGGTCACTTTAGACATCAATCAGAGTGTGCAAAGTTAGTCGCTGGTGAGGTCGTGTGGTTGATGCCTGAACCAGACAATGAATTCGATGAAAATGCAATTAGAGTTCTCAATTCAAGTGGCAATGATCTTGGATATATCCCAAGTGACGATAACGAAGAGCTACTTGAACTTCTAGTATTTGAAAAAAAAGAATATTGCGCAAGAATTTCAAAAATTGTATTAGATGACAGAAATCAAACTTTACCTTGGGTGACTATTTACGTATCAAGTGTAAAAAACGACCTACCTTTTTTACAAGAAAAAAAAATCAATTTCCAAACTCTGAACTCAAACAGTAGCTCAAGTCAATCTATTCAAAGAAATGAGTCCAATGAAGAAAGTGAAGACGATGGTAAAAACTTGCTGTATGGACTTTTGTTCATTGTTAGTTTGTTTTTAATTGCTGGACTTATTTCGAAAATTTAGAGCCAGTCGGAAGACGTGAAAAGTTCAGCATCATAAATTCCATACATGGCACAACGAGTCGCAATCATTCACCCACAATCTGGACTAATGAAGTCTGGTTACTATGGTTTTAGTTGGACTTTTTTGTTCTTTGGTTGGTTTGTGCCTGTCTTCCGTGGTGAGTTGTTAATTGCGCTTTTGCATCTTTCAATCACGATAGTCACATTTGGTATTTGGCAAGTCATCATTGCATTTCTCTACAACAAACAGTACATGACTCGCATGTTGGAAAAAGGGTATGTCTTAAATGACACTGAAGACATCAATGACTCGGCAAGACGAAAACTTGGCATCGCAAAAATATAACTTACCTTAAGAAATTCATATGAAAGGTTGGATTTATATTGCTCGCAATCCAAGTTTCTCAGAACTTCTGAAAATTGGATACTCAGATAGAGACCCTTCTATTCGTATGGAGGAGTTGTATTCAACTGGTGTGCCAACCCCGTTTGTGCTGCTTTACATAGTGCTGGTAGACAACGCATACGAGGTAGAACAAAAAATTCACGCAGAACTTGAATTTTGCAGAGACTCAAAAAGTCGGGAGTTCTTTCGGTGTGAATTAGAAAAAGTCCTTGCTGTCTTCGATAAATTAAAAAAGAACTCTATGCTGACAATTAATTTTGAGCAGTTTCATTCGTCAGTAGTTCTTACAAAGTCAGGCAATCTAGTCTCCCCAAAAAATAGAACTGTAGAGAAAAGGAAAAGACGCATTGTCATAAAACCACCTACTGGGATGAAGAAGTTGTTTGGAATGGAAATTCCAATTGAGTGGATGGTCAAATTCAATGGAAGAGGTTGGACGGTTTCGAAGAACGGCGAGGAATGGCAAGTGGAAACAGGAAGTGAATTAAGGTCTTTACTACTTAACTCGGACAAATAAATTCATGGAAAGTACATGTTTTCCGAACCCTGTAAAACTTAAACAACTTCACTCTAGGAAATGTTTGCATTCCGGTCAAACGTTCTGAACTGTGTACAAAATAGTTTTAAGTACTCGAAACAGTTCTGGTGATGTAACTAATTGCTTTGAAGTTAAATTTATGGACAATTTTCTTTTGAATTGCAATAAAGAGCTTTCATAACCAAATGAACACGGACAAAAATAAACTGCGAATCATTAAAAAGTATCCTAATCGTCGACTTTATGATGAGACTGATTCAAAGTACATCAACTTTAGTGATCTTCATCAGTTGATTCTTGATGGTAAGGAATTTAAAGTGTTGGTTAACAAAACTAATGAAGATCAAACCTTGCAACTGATGTTGCAGATCTTTTTAGACTTGGAGCTGGCTGGTCATAATTTGTTTTCAGACCAAAGTCTAAGATCTCTAATAGTTTTGAGGAATTCACCTTCACGGCAATTTATTGACATGTTTCTTAAAAATACTCTTTCAATGATTCAATCAAATCAATCTAAATAATGTTGCATGTTTAAATCTACGTTTCATCTACGAATTCTTTAAAGATTCAGGTATTTGAAGTCCTTTACGCACTACACACTTTGCTACACACCTAATAAAAACTGTTGTAACCACTTGATTTATAAGAATATTTTATTCTTAAATCTTCTCATAATCCTTTGGTCCCAGGTTCAAGTCCTGGTGGGCCCACCACTTAAAAAGCTACTTACAAGTAGCTTTTTTCTTGCTTTTTAGCTGCAAATGCCA
>Ga0214919_10008483_pt1 | contig 13521 bp, 14 predicted proteins | sample LL1503_MetaG_FD_177994 | JGI IMG/M metagenome (GOLD analysis project Ga0214919, IMG submission 177994) | Freshwater microbial communities from Lake Lanier, Atlanta, Georgia, United States - LL-1503 | ecosystem: Environmental > Aquatic > Freshwater > Lake | place: USA: Georgia | collected...
AATCTTCTAGGCTGTGGTTTAAGAATTGCTACTTTTAACATAATATTGAGTTTATTAATAAATATCAATAACAGCTTTAAAAACTTTTAAAAAATCATTGCTTATTGACGAATAGCTCAATATCTATTACACATACCCCCAGTATACTTTTTTGTGGAAAGTTGGACTTTCTAAATACTGGGATTAGGGATTAGATATATTGTAGCGGGGATTATGATTTCAGATTTGTCGTGAAAACTTAATTGAAAAAATAAATGAACCCATAAAATATCACGACAAATAAATTAAATAAAAATCTGATTATGACGATCAAGATATTGAACATTATACATACTTAAATCTCTTATCTGCTCTCTTCCAGTTACACCAATCTTTTGATATGCAGTGTTTTCAATTTTATCAGATAATTGTATTTTACCCTTGTTATCAAAAGTAATAAGGTGTTTATCAAACAGTGCATCATAAATTGGGGAAAGTAATAATCCATTATTTACGTCTAACCTTTCGTGGTCTGTTGCTTTTGACCATGGTACAATGTGTGATGCAATTAGAATATCTAACTTATTGAAATTAGTTACCGCGCATTTATACTCCCATCTATGTATGATTCTTTTTCTATATGCTCCTTGACCAACCCTAGAGGTAATTAATCCCGATCGTTCTGTAACATTCGGTAGATTTAGTTCTAAAATCTTACGGGGGTCTTCGTTTAATGGCAATAATGTAAACTGATTGGGGTTTACAGGTATCGAGACTCCTATACGTTTTAAAAAGAACCTAATTCCTATCCTACTAGTTCCATTTTTGTCAGGAGTTTCAAAATAATCAGCATCATAGAATTCCATTTCTGATATAAACTTGACCATTCCTCCACCTTCAATTTCAAATAAGAAAACTCTTTTACCCCTATTTAAATGCTCTCTAAGAGCTAAATTTCCTTTAATAAACTGCATGTCACCTTCTTGACCTTCTCCAGTATAACTGAAAATATTTTGATTATCCCACCCATCTCTATAGCCATATTGAGCACCAGATTTACCAGAAAATATGAAAATATAAGGGACTTTAGCTGAAGGAGAAATCCCACCCTGTCTATTACCACCAAACTCATCATGGATCAATGATCTTTTATAAAGTTGATGGGGTAAGAAAGGTGCCATTTTAAAATGAGTGTTATTGTTAAATTTAGATGAAAAAAATGGTAAAATAGTATTTTATAGAATAGGTTGTTTATGAAATTATAATTCGTATTATATAATCTTTATATGTATATATAGTTATAATACAGTTATTTAAATTTATATGAAAAATCTAAGAATTAAATTAATTAAGATTTCAAGTTATATCTTTAATTCATTAAATTTGAAAAAATATAAAAAATTGAATTCGCAATTAACAACTTTAGATAAGAATTTAGTACTTACTGGTCACGAAACTTTTCAATGTCGAAATTTATGGTTAAAAAAGGGGTACGACTTTTTAAAAAGCAAAAAGAAGTTTAAGGATTTAGATTCTGTTTTATTTCTTGGAGTAGGTAAAAACATGGTTTCATCAATTAGATTCTGGATGAGATCATTTGATATTATAGATGATAATGACAATATCACTGAATTTGGGCATTTAATCTTAGCTGATGACGGTTTTGATCCTTATTTAGAAGATGAAGGTACATTATGGATATTACATTATAAACTTGTAGTAAATAATTTTTCCTCAACATATAGCTTACTTTTTAATGAATTTAGAAAAGAGAAGATTGAGTTCACAAAAGAAAGTTATGTAAAATTTGTAAGTAGAAAATGTGTCGAGAATTCAATAAAAGAACCTAAAGAGAATACAATTTTAGACGACTTCTCTGTGATGTCTAAATTATACATTAGATCAGAGTCTCAAACAAAAGATAAAGAAGACAATTATTCAGGTTTATTAACAGATTTGAATTTGATTAATAATATTGGAATTAAAGGTGAAGAAATATTGGTTATTGAAAATAGTGAAAAAATAAATATACCTAGTGAAGTAATCCTATTCTGTATCTTAGAAACAGGTGGATTTGAATCATCAATAAATTTTAATAAAATAGAAAGTGACTATAATAATGTCGGTTCTGTTTTTGCAATTAATAGATTAGGTCTAGTTAATAAAATTGAAGAGATTGTAAAAAATGAAAAAAGTATAATTTATAGTGACTATGCCGGAATAAAAGAACTACAATTTAAAAAGAAAATCAAACCTTCAACGGTTTTAGAAAAATATTATGGCAAGAAAAATTAATACATCAGTAAATATAATTCGAGACAGCGGGAAGGATATAAATTACATACCTACGCAAAATGCTATTAAAACTGTTAAGTTAATATCTAATGATTTTAAAAAGGGTCTAAGATCATTTAATATAATTGGATCATACGGAACAGGTAAATCTTCTTTTTTGTGGGCTTTACAGACAAGCCTTAAAAACGAAAAATCAATATTTGATTTAAATATATTACAAAATCAAAAAAATGATGTTATTGCCATAATAGGTGAATATGGATCATTATTTGAAAGCATGTGTAATGAATTAGAAATACCAAATAAAGAAAGAAATATAAAAGTTTTATTGAATTCTATAAAACTAAAATACTCATCAATAAAAGGGAAAAATTCATTACTAGTAATATTGATTGATGAGTTTGGTAAATTTTTAGAATATGCTTCAAAAAACAATTCAGAAAAAGAATTATATTTTATTCAGCAATTAACTGAATTCGTAAATAACGAAGATTTAAATATTATATTAATTACAACTGTTCATCAAAATTTTGAAGAATATGCATATTCAGTAAGCTCATCACAAAAAAATGAGTGGATAAAAATAAAAGGGAGGTTTAGAGAAATAACATTCAATGAGCCAGTTGATCAACTGTTATATCTTGCAGCAAAACGATTAAAAAATCAAGATAATTCAAATGACAAGGATATAAAATATATAAATGATTTAGTAATTAAATCAAAATGTTTTCAAATTAATACAGATTTTATTGATGAAATATCTACTAATTTATATCCATTAGATTTATTCTCTTCAAATGTCATAACATCTGCACTTCAAAAATATGGTCAAAATGAAAGATCGTTATTTTCATTTTTAGAATCAACAGATGAATTTGGAATACAGAATTTTAAAAATAAAGGATTTTATAGTCTATCTCATGTCTATGATTATCTGTACTTTAATTTTTATTCTTTTCTTAATTCTAAATATAATCCTGACTTTTCAAATTGGAAATCAATTCAAAATTCAATAGAAAAAATTGATAATATATATACATCAGAAATTCTAGTCGCAAAATCAGTTATCAAAATTCTTGGATTATTGAATATATTTTGTCAAAATAATCTAAGTTTAGGTAAAGATTTAATAATAAGCTACTCTAATAAATCCTTAGGTATAAAAAATGCTAAAGAAATAATTGAAAGCCTGGTAACAAAAAAAATAATTATTTATAGGGAATATAATAAAAGATATATTTTATTTGAAGGAACTGATTTAGACATACAAACTTCACTATTAGAGGCAGGTCAAAAAACATCACAAATTACTGATATATCTACTCTAGTAAATAAGTATTATCAACTTCCTCCAATCATAGCTAAAGAAGAAACATATAAAAAAGGTACCCCAAGACTTTTTGAATATAGAATAACATCTCAGCCAATTGATGAAACTCCTATTGATGAAATTGACGGGTTCATCAATTTAATATTTAATGATAAATTAAATAAAGAATCTATAAGAGCATATTCTGAAAAAAATAAAGGGACAACACTATATGGTTTTTTTAGAAATTCAAATTTGATTAAAGAAACACTATTTGAAATTGAAAAAATAAAGAAAGTTATATCTGAAAATATTGAAGATAAAGTGGCTGTAAAAGAATTGAATAGTTTATATAATCATCATATAAATGAACTTAATGAAATTATATTAAACCATCATAGCTCTAAACAAAATTTAATTTTATGGTATCACAATGGCAGTCCTATTACTATTGAAAATAAAAAATTCTTTAATAAAGAATTGACGAAAATATGTAAGGCAGTTTATGATAAAACGCCGATTTTTAATAACGAATTAGTAAATAAACATAAGATTTCGCCCACAATACATACCGCAAAAAGAAACTTCTTTAAAGCTTTAGTTAATAATTGGGATAAAAATAATCTAGCCTTCCCTGAAGATAAATTTCCACCCGAGAAAACTATTTATTTAACATTATTTAAAAATAATGGGATAGACTTAAATACAGACGTAAGTACTATACATGAAACTATAGATAAAAAAAATAAAATTCACTACCTATGGGATGCGTCAAATAATTTTTTAAACAGTTGTAAAACATCTAAAAGAAGAGTCTCTGAACTGTATAATATACTTTCAAAAAAGCCATTTAAATTAAAACAGGGATTTTTAGATTTTTGGATTCCAAGCTACTTATTTATCCAAAGAAATGAATTTGCACTTTTTAATGAATATGGATATATCCCAAATATAAACGAAGAATTTATAGAATTAATTACAAGAAATCCTGAACGTTATGAGATTAAGGCATTTGACATTGATGGAGTAAAATTAGACATATTTAATAGTTATAGGTCATTTTTGAATCAGGAGGATAAAGTTCGTTTTACAAATACAACATTTGTGCAAACAATAAAACCATTTTTAACTTTTTATAAAAATCTACCAGAGTATTCAAAAAATACAAAAAGATTAAGTACAGAAGCAACCTCAATAAGAAGTACAATTTCAAATTCTAAAGACCCAGAAAAAACATTTTTCGAGGAATTTCCAGCTTCACTTGGATTTAATTTAATGAAGATTAAATCAAACAAAAAAGAACTGCAAAGTTATATTCTAAAATTAGAGCAATCAATAAGAGAAATAAGATCAAGTTATGATAATTTAATTACAAGATTTGAGAGTTTCATCAATAAAGAAATTGGTCAAAATGATCTTGAATTTTCTAAATATAAAAAATATATTCAAAGAAGATATAAAAATATAAAAAGGCATCTTTTGTTGCCAAATCAAAAAAATTTACTGCAAAGAATAGATTCTGAAATTGATGATAAAAATATATGGATCAACTCAATTGTTCAAATCTTATATGGAATACCTTTAGATAAAATAAAAGATGAGGATGAAGATTTAATTTACGAAAAAATTAAAAAGGCATTACAGGAATTAGATGATTTATTAGAACTATCAGAAAATATCAAAGATGAAATTTCTGAAACTGGAGTAAGAATAAGCTTGAGTTCTTTTGGAGTAGAAGCAAAAAAGTACACCCTAAGAATTCCGAAAAATAAAGAATTTGAAAATAAATTAAAAGAAATTGAAAATGATATTTCTAAATTATTACCGTCAGATGATACATTAAAAAAAGTAGCATTATATAATTTGTTAAAAGATTTATTAAAATGAGTAAAGTAAGACATGTATTAGGTATTTCTGGCGGAAAAGATAGTGCTGCGTTAGCAATATATATTAAAATTAATTACCCAGATATTCATGAGAAGGTAGAATATTATACATCAGATACTGGACGCGAACTTGACGAAACATATAAGTTAATAACTCGACTTGAACACTTTTTAGGTAAGAAAATATTAAAATTAGAATCTGTTACTGAGGAGACTCTTATAAAAGAAAAAACTAATCCCTTTGATTATAATCTTAAGAATTTTGGAGGTTATTTACCTTCCACTAATGCAAGATGGTGTACAAAAAAATTGAAGTTGGACCCATTTGAAAAATTTGTTGGGACTGATCCTGTAATATCTTATGTAGGTATTCGTGGAGATGAAGATAGAGAAGGCTATATATCTAAAAAGTCTACAATTCAATCAATATTCCCATTTAGAAGAAACATTTGGAGTGAAGATGTTATAAACAAGGTTTTATCAAATTCTAATATTGAATTTAATTTAAAAGAAATTTCTAAAATTGAAACTAATATAGATGTTGTTCGTTTCAAAGAGATTATAGAAACCCCTATTTCAACTTCGTTTAATAGAGATACAAAATTAAGATCAATTTTAGAGATTGGCACTAAAGAATTTAATAGATTGGTTTTCTCTTATCTTAAAACTACCGATTACCCATTGTCATTGGAAGAAAATTATAGTTTAATTGAAAATGAAGATGTCCTAGTTTTAGAAGATATTAAAAGTATCTTAAAAACCAGTGAAGTTGGAATTCCAGAATACTATAATGAAATAGAATTCGAAATAAACGGTAAAATTGGTAAATATTCTAGGAGTAGATCAGGTTGTTTTTTTTGTTTTTACCAACAGAAAATAGAATGGGTATGGTTATATGAGCAACATAATGAACTTTTCATCAAGGCGATGGAATATGAAAAAGAAGGTTATACTTGGATGCAAGACGAACCTCTTACTGAATTGATTAAACCAGAAAGGATTAGTAGAATTAAGGAAGATTACATAAAAAAGATGGAAAATAAAAAAAGTAGAATCCCAGGAGGATATTTCAAAGACAACCCTGAATTAGATGATGATGAACAAGCTGGGTGTGCCAGTTGTTTTATTTAATTGGCATATATGTGATTACTTCGCTTCTTTGACCTGGTATTGTGACCTTAAATTCTTTATCGAAAGTAGTAATCCAATAATATAAAATATTTACAATCTCCATTTTTTTTATCTCCCAATTTAAAGGTGTAGGAACTGTAGTTGTATTTTCGTGAATCCAATCAACAACACCTCCATATCTTAATGAAGCGTTTCTTTCATTTTTAATAAAACTTTTTAACGTTTTAATGAAAATATTTTCATTAAAACTATTAGTTAAAAAAATAATGAAACTATCGAAAGTCATATCAAAATCATCAATATCGAATAATGTTAAATCATGTATAAAGCAGTTTTGATTCTCGATTGTGTCAAATTTTCCATTTTTATAAAATTCATACAAACTTTCTAAACTTTTAGACATAGGGAGTTGAGAAATTAAGAATTTATCAATAACACTTTTTTCACTAGGCAGTTCAGGTATATTTATTTTTAAATGCTTATATTTTTCAACCTCATTTTTTATCTTTTCAAATTTATTATCATCTATATATTCGCTTTCTTTTAAAATTCTATTTAAATAAAATAAATCTTGACTACTTAATAACTGAATATCTGAATTTAATTCAAAATTGAATTTGTCTCCGATTGCCATACCATTATTAGTATAATTTGATGACCCGAAAATCACTTCATTTTTATTGTTTATAATTGCTTTTAGATGTAGTCTAGTATTTCTAAAAAGTTTAATATTATGAATTTTACAGTATTGAAATAAGTCAAGATCTGAAACATTATTAACTAAATCATTAATCTCCCATCTTACAATAATTTGATTTATTTTATTATCATTATTTAATTTCTCAATTACGTTAGTTTTAATATAAGCAGAAAATATATTTGTATTTGTAGAATTATTTACAAAATTTAATATATTATTAAATAAATTTGTATTGCTGTGATTTAACATAAAAATATTTATTCCATAAACTCCGCAGCCATCCTTCCCCAATCTTGACGTGCATTTTTTACATTATTTTTCATTACACCATCAGGTTGCTCATCTTCATATCTCGCCCATGCCATTAAGATTAATTTTAACCCTTGTTGTGCAGATTTTAATCGTTGTATAATATTTTCTTTGTCAGCATTTTCGTCAATTTCGTCATTTATAACTTCTACAAATTTAAAATATGCTGGATGTGAATTATTTAATTTAATAATAATTTTACCTCCTACAACCGAAACAGTGAAAAAAGCATTCCCATCAAAGTTCGTATCTAAAAATTGGTATTTTAAATTCGATTTAATTAACATTTTTGCTACATCATCTCCATCAGGAATTAAATCCTCTCCGAAAGATTTAATTAAATCACTCAGTTTCTGTTCGTCGCTTTTTTTATCTTCATCTTCATCACTGATACCTCTTCTACCTTCTATTTTTCTATTCTCAGTTATTTTGGTAGCAATTTCTTCTACATCTTTATCTTTTTTATTTTCACCATGTCTATCATCGGTTTCTGTTCTTTCAAGTTTTTTTGCTTGTGATTTTATGTGCCTTCTTATATCCCCTAGTTGATTAGTTATATCAGCAGCTATTTCAATTAATAACCCTTTCAAATCATTATCAAGGAGTAATTCTTTTTTATAATCACCAATAGACATCCCTAATTCTTTTACTGTATTAGTAATGTCAATTTTTCCTAATTCTCTAAAATTATTAGCATATTGTTTATTATTTGTTACACCAAAAACTTCGTCTAAGGAAGGAGGAAATTCAATTTCCACGCCCCACCATCTTTCTCTAGTGTCATAATTATTAGCCCAAGTAGTATCTAAATCTAATTCTCTTCCTGATCTTAATATGGATACTCCAATATTTTCGCCAGCATGTGTGCCATGTTTTAAAGAACCAGCATTAGTAGTTGATTTAGATTTTCTAGCTTCTTCTTTTGCCACAGAATATCTGACATAAACTAAATGTTCTTGATTGTCAAAAAATATCTTGTACTCTCTTTCATAGTTGTCTTTACCTCCCCAGTAATCGAACATAGGGTCAGCAATGTCACTATCTTTTAGGATTTTTGAAACAGTAGTATTTGTCATCAAATACATTGGATCATTTGGTAAGAAGTTTTTTTGTAAAATTGGTGTAGTCAAGGCGTTTTTCTTAAAAACTCTAGCAGTAATAACAACTTGACCAGAAGAAATAAATTTCCTATACATCCTCCCAATAATACTTTCAGAATGTTCAATAATTGTTTTGCCTGTTTTCCATAAACATCTATCAATATTTGACCAAACAACTAGAGTTCCAGTCTTCTTATACTTTAAACCTAATTTATTAAATTCATCAGGAATGACTTTTAAAGTTGGTTTAGGCACCTCAGTAAGTTTACCATTTATAATATCATCAACATCTAAATAGCTATATATAGAATTTTCTTTGCCATTTGTCCATGAATAAACATCTACTCTTTTTGATTGGGAGATAGATGAAGAGGGCAAACCCATACCAAATTTTCCAATACTTTTTTGATTACTTTTATCTAAATTAGTACCATTTCCAAATTGTAGTGCTTTTTCTAAAGTATTATTGTCCATACCAGAACCATCATCAAGTATAGCAATAGAGGCAATTCTAGAAACCACCCTTGTTCCAATTTGAATATCTTCTTCCAAACATATAAAATCAACATTTTTAGAACTATGTTGTATTGAATTATCTATTAATTCAGCAATAGCATAAGCTGTATTCTTATACCCACTATCTCTTAATGCTTTAACAACTAAATTAACCGGTACAATTGAACTCATATATTATATTTTAATTTTTATTCCCAAATATCTTCCCAATTGAAAAATGCGGAAGATGTCTCTCTAAATCCAGGCAGATTAGTATCAATTACTGTTACAATTTCTGCTTCTTTATTCCCACCAGAATTAATCCCCCTAGTTGCCCTACCCACCATTTGACTATACAACACTAATGAATCTGTCGGCCTTGAAATTACAGCACAGCTGGTTTGTGGTGCATCAAATCCAGTAGTCAAAATCCCATAATTACAAATTACAATAGTATCAGGCTCGTCAATTACAGACTTTTTATAATTCTGGATGATTTCATTTCTTTTATCTGGATCCGTTTCTGATGTAAGAACAGAAGATTTAATTCCTATTGAGGTTAATATTCCATTTAATATAATTGCATGTTTTACATTTATACTAAAAAGAATGATTCTCTTATGAACCTTTATAAGTTCTTTCATCTTTGAAACGATTATTACATTTCTGGTTTTATCATGTGATATCTTTTCTAAAATTTGATTTGGTAACTTAGAATTTGATTTTAGATATTGAATATCATCTTCAGAAATAGCGATGCCACTGCTACTTAGAAGTTGTGTATTGATAATTTTCGCAAGATAACCCTTCTGTTCAAGATATATTACTGGGTTATCATATCCTTCTATTTTAATTGTAGCTTTTTGTTTAAAAAAATATTCCGAGAGTCTTCTGTCTTCACTCCTATCTGACCAAGTTCTACCTGGAGTAGCCGACAACCCAATTAATTTAATTTTATTAAAATTTACTAATGCATTAACAAGGTTATTATATTTTTCTGCAACAACCATATGAGCTTCATCAAATATAACCAATGAGCATTTTGCAGCAAATGTTGTAAAATTTAATATACTACGATTGTAATAATTCATTAATTTATCGATTCCGCATACAACTAATCCTTCCGTTAATTCTTCTAGTTTGTGCGTTGATCTGTCAGAATACTTGATTAAATCAATTTCTCGATTACCTAATTTTGTCCATGCTTTTTCGAATTCATCAAAAGATTGATCAATTAATTCTACTGTATTTGCAAACCATACAACTATACAACCTTTATTTTCATTTAAATACTTACAAACATAAGACATTGCAGTCCTTGTTTTACCAGAACCGGTTGGCATATGAAGTAAAACTCTGTTTTTTTCAGATTTCAAATATTTGTCTACTTGGGAAAGGACATCATTTTGGTATGGATAAAGAACATATTCTGGTAATACCTTCTTAAAATCTATTTTTTTGGCTAACTGTTTTTCTAAAATTTGAATTTCAAAATATTGAAATACTTTTTTTAACGATTCAGATCTAAAATTATAATTCTTTATTTGATCATACAAATTAACCGTACTATTCAATCCCAATAATTGACTCAGAGATTCAATTTCGGATTCCCTTAATTTATCAAATACTATATTTCTGAAATTTATATTTTGTAAAATTTCTTGTTTAGAAAATGTATTATTAAGAATTTTAATTAAATTTTCTTGGTATAGACTAGTTGGATCTAAAATGCGCAACGTACCCAATAATTCATCGCTTAAAATTATTTGAAAATCTTCGTCGTCAAATCTACTATAAACATTATCCAAATTCATAAAAAATCAGTTAAGTAGATCAATAGGTATTATTATTAAAAAAATATAGGGGGCTAATTAACCTTAAATTTAGCTAAAGAAAATCAAAAGGAATGCAATTAAACAAAAAATTTATTTTACTTTTGCCTTCTCATCAAGAATCCTTAAATGGATACCAACCAGAGACAAAACTCATGGTGGTAAAGCGATGCGGACTTTCAGTCAAATAAAATGAAAACTCCCTACTTAATCTTGATGTGTTTTCTAACCTTAAAACACATAATATGTCTCAGAAAAAAAATGACAACTTGGGTCAACTCCAACCACCTAAGGATCAATCCAATGTAAATTACCACAAAGGCAGTACTCTAGAGTTTTGGAGAAGTCGTGTAATTCCATCAAGAAACACCACATTTGAGAAACTTGGTCAAACTAGTCTCATGTTCACAAACAGGGATAAACCACTAACTAAGGATGATTCATTAGAGGCATCTATAAGGTATTTGAAATTCAAAAGATTTAACCCTTAAACCTATCTAAAATGAGGCCAATTAATGGAACAATTGAAAATGACTTAACAAAACTAAAGGGTTTTGTATCCCAACCTAAAATCTATGGTTATGTCTCGAATCTTTGGTTTGGAGGGTTAGTTAGCAAATACCCCTTTGAATACCTGTTATTCAGTCAAGAATTCGACTTCCAACAATATAAAAAACAACAAACACAAGAAAATATCAAAAAGCGAGTCATACTGAAACTTGATAAGATCTTAAAACGAAAATTAAGTGAAGATGAAATTTCAGATTTAAATCAAATCATGTCTTTGGTTGATAAGATTTCCGCAAAAAAATTATAAAATATGAAAAAGCTAAGATTGAACAAAATGGTAGAGATTTGTATGCAGAACAAAGCATTTAGGGAAAGTTATCAAAATAAAAAAGAAGACCCACAAAAAGCGACTGTAACATTTCTAAAGAAAAAAGAAGATACTTCTAAGGACGCTGAAATAGAAATGTTTATGGAGTGGTTCTCAAATCAACGTTTTCCAGAAGAGAACTAATTTAGCAGCGTTAGTACTAAAAAATTAAATAAATGGAGCACACCAAATCACTTTTCACAATTGAAAGAAAAGATATCAAAATAACAGAAAAGACACAGGAGCAGCTAATGTCGGCAAAATGGGAGGACTTAAACCTAGTGGAAAAGGCTTTGAGGTCGGATTTGGAAAGACATCCAGATATGTCGTGGGAAAAGGCAATTGAGATGTCAGAGATGTCGCCGTTATAAAAAATTTAAATTCATGAAAAAGAAATCTAATGATATCATTATTGATAATAAACCCAATAGTGATATGTCACCAAAAGAACGAAGGTTAATGGAGCTAATAAATGGTGCTGAACCCAAAGATGCAGCTGAGAAACAAATTGTAAAAGAAATTAAAGAGATTGAAGCCAAATGTCATGTGGTTTGGATACCCTCAGATTAATTCTATGGTTAAATATCTCCTCATATTTGGATTCTTTTTCTTGATTGGATGTTCTGATACCCAAGAGGTAAAACGTCCCTTAAAATCAAGCTATGTCCCTCCTACGATAAATTATAAAGGGCAATTCAGAAAGGGGTATGTAAGAAAAGCGGTTAGTAATAACCCTAATGCAATTAGAAATCAATCTAAGTCTAGATATTACTACAAGACCAAAGGGAAATATATGAGGCGTAGGCCTCAGAAAAATTAAAGTAAATTTGAATATGGAAAAGAAGATAGTATACGTTGATATGGACAATGTCCTTGTAGATTTTAGATCAGGAATAATGAAAATTGACCACGATACCTTTGCAAGGTATGATGACAGGTTAGATGAAGTACCAGGGATATTTTCATTAATGACACCAATGGAAGGTGCAATAGAATCATACGAGTTGTTATGTAAACATTTTGATACCTATATCCTTTCAACATCGCCTTGGGAGAATCCAACAGCATTAAATGAAAAGTTGGATTGGGTTAAAAAGTACCTTGGGAAACATGCCTACAAAAGATTGATAACATCCCACCATAAACACCTCAATCATGGGGATTATTTGATTGATGATAGGGAGAAAAATGGTGCTGATAAATTTGTTGGTGAACTTATTCTTTTTGGTGGCGAGAAGTTTCCTGATTGGAAGTCTGTTATTTCATACTTGATTCCTTAGAATAATAATCTCCGAATGTTTCGGAGATTTCATGTTTTCAGGGGGTACCCAAGCAGTAATTTCAAGAAATCTTCCATTTTCAATTCAAAACAAATCGCTAGTCCCCCTTTTGGAATAGTATAAGAAATCACCGAATGTTTCGGGGATTTTAATGATTTCTTGGGAAGAGGGGGTGAACGGAATTGGGGGTGATGGGAAACCGAAGGTTTAAACTTCGTTTATTTATCCCTGCGGGTTGAGGGGTTATTTAATTTCCATAAAGTTGCCGATCCACTTCAATAAATTGTAATAGTAATGGAACTAGTTCATCTGATTCTTTCTTATCTAT
>Ga0214919_10008484_pt1 | contig 13519 bp, 13 predicted proteins | sample LL1503_MetaG_FD_177994 | JGI IMG/M metagenome (GOLD analysis project Ga0214919, IMG submission 177994) | Freshwater microbial communities from Lake Lanier, Atlanta, Georgia, United States - LL-1503 | ecosystem: Environmental > Aquatic > Freshwater > Lake | place: USA: Georgia | collected...
TTGGATCCTTATCTTGTGCAATTTTGGTAATTAATAATCTTCGCGATCGTCCATTAGATGAAATGGCAGGCAAGCAAACTTTGGCAGTTAAGTTAGGTGATCAAAGAACTCGTTTCTTCTATGGATTTTTGATGCTGATTACTCAAGTAAGCGTGGTATTAGCAGTAAGTATTGATAAACAAATAGCTCTAACTCTTATTTGTTTACCGCTCGTATACAACGTTTTGATGCAGGTATTACGCGGTGCCAAAGGAGAAGAGTTAATAGGGGTTTTAGGTAAAACCGCTAGAGTTCAATTGATGATAGCGGTGTTAATTTCACTTGCTTTACTAATTTGAGATTAAAAGTAGTAAACTAGAAGCATGCTTAAGTATCTAGTTGTACTAGCGATAGTTTTGAATATTTATGCTTTTATAGAATGTGCAGCAACGCCACAAGAAAATGTAAGGCGGTTTCCAAAATGGGCATGGTTATTAATCATTCTATTTTTCCAATTTTTTGGTGTAATCGCTTGGTTTATTGCTGGCAGACCAAGAAAACCTGGCCCAAATCGTGGTGGTCGTGGGCGAATTATTCCACCCGATGACGATCCAGACTTTTTAAGAAAGTTATAAGCCAGAGTACGTGTGGCGGCCCGTGCCCCACACATTTATATATATGTAATTAAATAAGAATGTTGAGCCGGCAAATAAACATAGCCATGCAGCTTTTCTTCCACGCCAGCCAACAGTTATCCGCGCATGTAAATATGCCGCATATGCAACCCAAGTAATAAACGCCCAAGTCTCTTTTGGATCCCATCCCCAGTAGCGACCCCAAGCAGACTCTGCCCAAATAGCACCAGCAATAACCGCAAAGGTCCAAAGTGGAAACACCAGTGCAACTAATCGATATGAAAGATTATCTAGTACTTCAAGAGATGGAAGCCGTTGTGCCCAAACTGGGCGAACACCTTTTTGTTCATATCGATCTAATATTAAATATGCTGCTGCAACGCAATTTGCTAATAAAAATACACCACCAGAAATAATTGCTGCTGAAACATGGATTACTAGCCAGGTAGATTTTAATGCTGGCACAAGTGGAGCACTTGGCCGGTAAAGCAAAGTAATTGCAGTTCCTAAAGTTAGGAGTACTGCTATTGAAACTGGGAGTCCGAGCCACCGTAATTTGTATTTTTTAAGTGCAAACAAATAAGCACCAGAGAAGGCAAATGCACCAGTAATTGAAAACTCATACATATTTCCCCAAGGAACTCTATGTGCTGAGATTCCACGGAAAATAACTGCTGCAGTTAATAGTAGGAATCCTAAAACCATGAAAGCGGTTGCCAGTCGGCCAACCCGCTCAGTTCTTGAAAAATCCAACTTAGTTTTCTTAACCGATTTGGCTGGAGTTTTAACTGACCATGCAACCTCAACTGCGTGAGCAAAAAAGGCAAGTGTGTACAAAGCCATCGAAGCGTAAATAAAGTCGTTTGAAAGTAGCGCTGCTGAAGTATTACTCACCACTTAACTCCTTAACTAATTTATTAATCTCATCTTCAAGACCTGGAATACCATTTTTAGCTAAACCTGCAACTTGTGTTTTTCGACCTTGCTTAATCCAAATTCTTCTCTGCCTAGTAAATAGCGAGATCAGTAATCCAGAGATAGCAAGTATTGCACCAAGTAAAGCGTATCCTTTTCCGGGATCGTTAACGATTTGTAAATTAACCCAAGAGTTCCATCCTGTAAATGTGATGCTGCCCTCACCAAAGTCATAACTCTCATTAAGTACTAAGGCTTTCAAGCCAATTCTCTCCATTTTGCTTGTATCTATCCGATAAACCGATTGTGGAACTCCACTATTAAGACCTAAGTCACCCTTCCATACTGAAATTAATAACCTTGGGTCTAAAACTTCTGGGTAGGAGGAAAAGCCACCACGAATTGGATCTCGATCAGCAGTTGGTAAAAATGATGAAACAAAACCAATCTGAGGATTCATATCAGGAATTTTTATTGCTCCGATTGATGAAAGGTTTGCATCCTGTGGCAAAAATGGTGTTGGACCGTCAAAAATTACCTTGCCACTCTTATCTCTAACAATAACTATTGGTGAATATCCATTTGCTTGCAAATAAACTTTTGTACTTCCATATGTAAGTGGCTTGTTAACTTTTATTATTTCAGTTTTCTCTTGTGAGCCAACTGGATTTGCAGCTAATACAGTTAATGTGTAATCAAGCGGTGCGTTAGTTGTTGGGTCATATTCCGCTTTGAAATCTTTAATTGTTAAGGCAAAAGGAGGCAATGAATCTTCTGCCTGATATTTTCCAAAGCCTAAAATATCGTATGAGGTAGGTGTATTTATAAACCGATCACCCACATTTAATATCGCATCACCTTTGCTACCAAACAGCGATCCAACTCCAATCGCAATTAAAATTAGAACTAATGAAAGGTGAAAAAGTAAATTTCCACTCTCACGGGCATAACCTTTTTCTGCTGAAATAGAGTTTTCATCTCTTCGAACTCTAAATCTCATTTTTCGAAGCTTTGCCTCTGCTAAATCCAAATCTACTTTCTTGATCTCTGTAAAATATTCCATTCGATCTAAATATTTAGGCGTAAGTGTTGGTAATGCTCCGATCGCTTTTAAATGACTAATACTTCTTGGTAATACACATCCAATAAGTGAAATAAATAGAAGCAAGTAGATAGCACTAAACCAGGGTGAGCTATAAACATTAAATAGGCTTAGACGATCTAACCAGACAGCAAGTGTTGGATTATCGATAAAGTATTGCTTAACCTGTATTGGGTTTTGATTGCGCTGTGGAAACAGTGAGCCCGGAATTGCCGCAATACCAAGAAGTAAAAGCAAAATCAGTGCAGTGCGCATACTTGTTAACTGCCGCCAACACCAACGCAGGAATGATCTACTATCTAAAACAGTGCTCATCAGATTAGTGGAATAAAACCAGTGATTAAATCACGCAAAGTATTCATTAACTGATCCCACAGATTAGTAACTTGAAGAATGCCAATTAAAATTAAAAGGGAGCCACCAATTTTAGTAATTACATTTCCACGTTTTGCAATCATTTTTCTAAATGGCTCTGCTTTATCTAGAAATAAACCCATTAATATAAAGGGGGTGCCCAGACCGAAACAATAACCTGCCGACAAAATTGCACCACGCTGTGCGGTTGCACTTTCAAATGCCAACACTTGAACAGCTCCTAAAGTTGGTCCAATGCAAGGAGTCCAGCCAATACCAAACGCAAATCCGATAAATGGAGCAGATATTAAACCAGTTCGCATTTTCCAAGTAGGTTTAAAAATTCTATAAAACTTTTCATTAAATAAAAATATAAAACCAAGTGCAATCGTAAGTAAGCCAAGTACTACTGAAATAGCCCGTGAATTTTGAGCAATTTTTGAACCAAGTTGCCCAAATATTAAACCGTAGGAAATGAACAAAGCTGTAAAGCCAGAGACGAAAAGTACTGATCCGAGCAATACTCTGCTTCTATTTTTGCTATCACTCATGCCAGATGCATAAGAAAGATACCCAGGAACTAACGGAATAACACATGGGGAGAAAAAGGAGATTAATCCGGCAAGGCAAGCAATTGCCATTGCTATCAGTAGGTTGGCATCAAATATCTGATTAACAAAAAAACTACTCATCAGCTATTACCTTATCGAGCATTTTCTGGAAAGTCGCAACTGTTGCTTCACCGCTAATTCGAACTGCAACTTTGCCATTTTTATCAATAATTAATGTGGTTGGAATTGCATTTGGAATTATAGATCCGCTAAAACCTACCAATAATGCATCATCAATAAATGTCGGGTAAGTTATATTAAAGTTTTCATAAAATGCCTTTGCAGAAGAAATATTATCTCTTGTCAAAATTCCAGCAAATTGCACTAGTGGATATTTAACAGAAAAATCTTGTAATACCGGAGCCTCAGCTCTACATGGTGCACACCATGAAGCCCAAACATTTATTACAGTAACTTGATTTGGGTTAAGAGTTTTATCTCCAGAGTTTAAAGTTGCCCCCGATATTTTAGGCGCTGGCTGTCTATCAGATTTGTTAACAAAAGATGCATTACCACTGCCAGCAACAAAGGAGTTTTCATTTTGTGCCGAGATACCGCCGCCAGAGCAGCCAGTAAGAAGAAGTAAGGTTAAAAAAACTGAAGTTAATTTCATTATTTTTTTGGCAGTAAATGTTTTGCAGGCTCTGAATATGAGACTGAAGAAATCATTCCTTCACTATCTAATTCAAATGAAGTTACAGATGCCAACGTACACTCACGCTTTCTTGGGTCATGTAACAATCTTCGCCCCTCTACAGCTGAGCGCAAAATCCAGATTGGTAATTGGTGTGACACACAGATTGCATCTTTACCACCTGCAGCATCGCGAGCAGCAAATAAACCTTTTAGCATCCGGCTTATCAATTGATCATATGGCTCTCCCCATGATGGCTTCCATGGGTTATATAGGTAACGCCAAGATGCTGGATGGCGTAATACACCACTTCCTAATTCAAATTTTTTGCCTTCAAAAACATTGCTAGCTTCAATTAAATTCTTGTCCGTAGTTAAAGATAATTTATGTTTCGCAATAATGGGTGCAACGGTTTCTTGTGCACGCTGCAATGGAGATGCATGAATTGCACCTAAATCTAACTTAGTTGACCACTGGCCAATCACAGCTGCCATTTCTTTGCCGCGATCACTAAGACGCCAGCCAGGTTGCAGACCATAAAGAATCTTTTCTGGATTATGGACTTCGCCATGTCTGACAAAGTGAATTGTTTGCGCCATGGTGATAAGCATAAAGCAGAAGAATTGACTCCCCTTCGCTAGGGTAGTGATATGGCGCTCACCCAAAAGCGAGTTGCGTTCTTTGATGTCGATAACACGCTATTAAAAGGTTCTACGCTCTTTTTCCTTGGGCGCGGAATGTATCAACGGGGTTTCTTTACAAAAAAAGACATTTCAGCATTTGTGTTAGCAAATTTAAGATATCGATTAACTGGTAGAGAAAATAAAGATGAAATAACTAGATTCCAAGATGCAGCGTGTGAATTTATTAAAGGTCATAATGTAATTGAGATTGAAAAAATCGGACAAGAAATTTATGATGAGTATGTCTCTCCTGCTATTTGGAAAGGTACTGTGGATATCGCACAAGAACATTTATCTAAAGATGAAGAGGTCTGGTTAGTTACAGCTACACCTGTAGATATGGCAAATTTAATGGCTAAGCGTCTTGGCTTTACTGGCGCACTTGGCACCAAGGCAGAAGTAAACAATGGGACATACACTGGAAAAATGATTGGCAATTTGTTACATGGTAGAGAGAAAGCATTAGCAATTAAAGAACTTGCTGGCAATAATGGATTTGAATTAAAAAATTGTTATGCCTACTCAGACTCTCACCATGACATTCCATTACTTGAGGCGGTCGGTAATCCCCGAGTGATTAACCCAGATGCATTGCTTGAGATCAGGGCTTATCGGGATAACTGGCCGATTTATGATTTTAGAAGAGCACGTCGGATTAAAAAATTTTTTGGGCCAACCGCTGGGCGAATCGCTGCCCTTGCTTCTTTGCTCTCACCACGAATGCTAAAACGCAAAGGTAATTAGCCCACTCAAAACCCGAGTAAAGTAGGCCAGTTATGTCTAATGTCGCGATCACTTTTGCTGAAGAATTACGCGCCCGCTCAGATGAAGATCTTGCTGCAATATTTAAATACCGCCCAGATTTAGTTACACCCGTACCAAATGATTTTTCATCCCTTGCTGCCCGTGCTACCTCAACACCGTCCTTAGTACGCGCACTTGATTCACTAAATCTATGGCACCACCAGATAATTGAAGCAGCTTGCGTGCTACCTGAACCATTTAAAAAGTCTGAGCTAATTGCTGTAACTAGTGAAGAAACTACATTTGCTTTAGATTATCTGTGGCAAATGGGCTTGTTATATAAAGAGGGAAATAATTACCGTACGCCAACAAATTTAAAGCTACTAATTGGAGATGAGCCGGTTGGGCTTGGACCAATTACTTCCGGAAAAGTAGATTTTTCTAAACTAAAAGATGTCCCGAAGGCATCAGCAGATGTTCTAGAAAAATTAACTTGGGGTCCGCCTCGAGGACAAATTACAAATATCAAAAAGCCTGGAAGTGCGATTGGTTGGTTACTTGAAAATAATATTTTAGTTGCACTTGATTCTCATACAGTCGCCTTGCCTAGAGAATTTGGAATTAAATTACGTGGCGGCAAAGTGCATAAAGAGTTAGTAACTAAAGCAGCCGAGTTAAGTGGTAGAAAAGTTGATCAAAAACATGTTGATTTAGCTGCGATTGCCAATATCTCAACAATTTTAAGGTGGTGTGAAGAGTTTCTTCATAACCTCTCAGACGAGCCACCAACTGCACTTAGAACTGGTGGTATCGGGGTTCGTGATTTAAAGAGAATAGCTGAGCACCTTGGCGTTGATGAAACCTGTGTCGGCTTCGTTGCCGAGCTTTGTTATTTAGGCGGATTAGTTGTAATTGATTCTGATGATCAAATACTTCCAACCTCTGCATTTGATATTTGGTTAACAAAACCTGCTGAAGAGCGTTGGTATTCATTAGTAGTTTTGTGGCTTGATACATCAAGAGTAAGCGGCCTAATTGGTAAGTCCGTTGATAAAAATATTGCACCCCTTGGCCCTGAGTTAGATAGAGCTGGCGTTTCATTAGTTAGAAGAACAACACTCAAAGTGTTATTAGAAAATCCACAAATCTCTCCAGAGCTTGGTATTTTGCAAACAATAGTTAAATGGTGGAATCCACAACGAGCTAATAATGATTTTATAGAATGGAATATCAGAGAGGCTGAGTGGCTTGGTATTACTGGTCAAGGCGCTATCTCTACATTCGGAATAAATTTACTCACTGCTCAAGAATCACTGGGAATTGCCGATGCATTGCCAAAACCAGTTGATCATATTTTAATTCAAGCGGATAACAGTGCAGTTGCTCCTGGTCCACTAACCGCAGAGCTTTCAGCTGAAATGGGAACCATCGCAGATATTGAAAGTCGGGGTGGAGCAACCGTTTATCGATTTAGTGAAGCATCAATCAGGCGCGGATTAGATCATGGTAAAACTGGTGATCAAATTAAAACTTTTTTAACTAAAACTTCAAAGACGCCAATGCCTCAACCACTTGATTATTTAATTGCTGATGTTGCAAAGCGTCATGGAAAATTAAGAGTAGGAACCGCTCATACCTATATTCGTTGCGAAGATGAAGGATTAGTCCAACAAATTCTTCACGATAAAAAGAGTGAACACTTACGGTTACGCAAAATTGCCCCACAGGTTTTAGTTTCAGATCTTGAACTAACTGAAGTAATTAGTGAGTTAAGAGAGTTTGGATATTTACCGGCGGCTGAAAATGCCAGTGGTGTTTTGTTATCACAACCAAACTTACGTCGTGCAAAATCCAGGCCAAAACCTCCGCGAATAATTTCAGAGTTCACTTCCCCTAAAGAAAGTATTGTTATTGCTGCAGTTAAAACAATTAGAGCAGGTGAGAGAAGTCGTAAAGTTGAGCCAATTGTTCCCGGAACTTCATCTAATGAAACATTGGCACTAATTAACCAATATATAGATGAGAAGCGAACTCTAGTTATTAGTTATGCTGACAATAATGGTGGTGTTTCAAATCGAATTATTGAGCCAATATCGATTTCACTCGGCACCCTAACTGCCCGAGATGAGACAACTGGTGAAATGGCGCAGTTTCGTATCCCCCGGATCAATGGCGTCGCACCATCTGCCGCCAATTTAGAAAATAAGGCAGACTTAGACCTATGACCGCACTAATTGATATTCAGAGGCTAGTTGAGTGCGAGTCCCCTACTGAAGATCTAGCAGCTTGTGATCAGGTTGTTGATTTAGCAGTTGAAATTGCAAATACCTTATTAAAAATTCCAGCAACGAAGTTAGATGAAGGTGGCCGGCCAGTATTTTGGTGGGGCACAAAAAATCCAAAGATACTTTTACTTTGCCACCTAGATACTGTTTGGCCAAAGGGTTCATTTCAGCCCACTTGGAAAATCGAAGCAGATACTGCAACTGGCCCCGGTGTCTTTGATATGAAAGCTGGGTTTGTACAAGCACTTTATGCCATCTCACAAATAAATGGTGCGCAAGAAAATGTTGCTTTAGTTGCAACCACAGATGAAGAAACTGGGAGTGCAACATCAAAAGCATTAATTGAAAGGTTGGCAAAAACCGTTCAAGCAGTTTTAGTTTTTGAGGCTTCATTAGATGGAAAGGTTAAAACCGGTCGTAAAGGAACTGCGATGTACCAGTTAAGTGTCACCGGCAAAGCTGCACATGCAGGTCTTGAACCGGAAAAAGGGATTAATGCCACAACTGAACTTGCTAAATTAGTAATGCAAATTTCTGCACTTGAAAACCCAGAGTTTGGTACAACGGCGGTTCCCACTGTGATGCAATCTGGAACTACTACTAACACTGTGCCAGCATTAGCAAAATTAGATATTGATGTTAGATCTTTTACAATGGCAGAGCTAAATAGAATTGATAAATCAATTAAGGGTTTATCGAGTCAGGTAGCAAAGGTTGAAGTAGCAGGTGGAATAAATCGTCCACCACTTGAGATTACAAGTACTAAAGAGTTGTATGAAAAGTTAGAAAAGGTTGCAAAAGATTTAGGTTTGGCACCAATTGGGCATGCAAGTGTTGGTGGTGCAAGTGATGGCAACCTTGCTGCTGCTGCTGGCGCAAAGGTGCTAGATGGCTTGGGTGCAGTTGGAAAAGGTGCCCATGCCCCAGGTGAATCAATAAAAATTTCAACTGTTGAAGAGAGAATCAAGTTAACTGCAGCATTTATCAATGAGCTACTTAAATGAGTGATGGTCCATTAATAGTTCAAAGCGATAAAACACTTTTATTAGATATTGACCATATCCTTTCTGATGAATGTCGTAGAGCGATTGCAGCTTTTGCTGAGTTAGAAAAATCTCCGGAACACATACACACCTACCGGTTAACTCCACTTGGACTTTGGAATGCCAGAGCATCTGGTCATGATGCTGAACAAGTAATTGATGTATTGCTTAAGTACTCAAGATATGCAGTTCCACATTCATTATTAGTTGATATTGCTGAGACTATGTCTCGCTATGGCCGACTTCGACTTGAAGCGCATCCAGTACACGGCTTGATATTGGTTTCAAATGATCCAGCAGTATTAAAAGAGGTAACCCGTGGTAAGAAAGTTGCACCAATGCTTGGTAAGCAACTTGATGAAGAAACTATTGTGGTTCACCCTGGTCAACGTGGATTTTTAAAACAAGCACTCCTTAAATTAGGTTGGCCAGCCGAAGATTTTGCTGGATATGTTGATGGTGAACATCATGAAATTTCGTTAAAGCAAGATGGTTGGAAGATCAGAAAATATCAAGAGTTAGCTGCTGAAGGTTTTTGGCATGGTGGCTCTGGCGTAGTAGTCCTCCCATGCGGTGCGGGAAAAACAATTGTTGGAGCGGCCGCTATGGCACATGCAAAGGCAACTACTTTAATTTTAGTTACAAACACAGTTGCTGCCCGCCAGTGGCGAGAAGAGTTACTAAAGCGAACTGATTTAAATGCTGATGATATTGGTGAATATAGCGGTGCTAAAAAAGAAATTAGGCCGGTAACGATCGCCACATATCAAGTAATGACAACTAGAAAACAAGGGGTTTATGCCCACCTTGATCTATTTGATGCAATTGACTGGGGATTAATTATTTACGATGAGGTTCACCTGCTACCTGCACCAATATTTAGATTTACCGCAGATATCCAATCTCGTCGCAGATTAGGACTAACAGCAACTTTAGTTAGAGAAGATGGAATGGAAGGTGAAGTATTTTCACTTATTGGACCAAAAAGATTTGATGTACCGTGGAAAGAGATTGAAGCACAGGGTTATATCGCCCCGGCAGACTGTGTTGAAGTACGAATTACTTTAACTGATGCTGAACGATTAAATTATGCGACTGCTGAACAGGAAGATAGATATCGTTTTTGTGCGACATCACAAACAAAAAAAGATGTTGCAATCGCACTTGCACGGCAACATGCCAATGATCAAGTACTAGTTATTGGTCAATATCTAGATCAGCTAGATGCTCTTTCAGAAGCACTTGGTGTCCCGGTAATAAAGGGAGAAACTCCAATTAAGGAGCGAGAAAGATTATTTGCATTATTTCGCACTGGTGAAATCAAATGCTTGGTTGTTTCAAAGGTTGCTAACTTCTCGATTGACTTGCCAGAAGCAACAATTGCAATTCAAGTTTCTGGAACATTTGGTTCCCGCCAAGAGGAAGCACAACGGCTTGGTCGAATCCTTCGCCCTAAAGCAGATGGCAGAGGGGCTCGTTTTTATTCATTGGTTGCCCGTGACACAATTGACCAAGATTTTGCCCAGAATCGACAAAGGTTTTTAGCAGAACAAGGATATGCATATCGAATCATCGATGCGGATGAAGTACTTAATAAAAATTAAGATTTAATTGCGTTAGTAAATCGTTCTAAATCAACCTTCCAATAATCATGAATTTTATTATCAATCATTATTACCGGTACTTGCTCACCAAACTTTTTTTCTAGCTCATCGTTATTATCAATTAGTAATATTTCTAAATTAAATTCATAATCTGACTTTATAGATTTGATTCGGTCAATAGCAATTTCACAAAGGTGACATCCACTGCGTGAGTAAACAATTACATTTTTCATTAATCTCTACCTAAAATTGAAAGGGTGGGTATTGGTAACCCACCTAGTCTACTGATTTACTTAATTGTTGCTGATAATTTCCAATCTAGCATGACCTAATCATCTTAGACTGTTACCTTTAGCCTGTGCGCCTTAAATCAATACTTACTTCGATCGGACTTGTAGCTGCGATTTTAGTTGCGCCAATTTCAATTCCTGCTGCAAATGCATTGGAAATCAAAGTTGCACCTGCCGGTTGGGGATATATCTATGCGAGTGGAAAAACTGTTTCAGCTCAATCCACTCCTAGGTCGCCATCTGCATCTATTGAAAAGAAAAGTAATTTTATTGTTAACTTTAATACTGTTCCAACAGTTGCGCGAGGCGCAGTTCAAGCTGCGATTGATGTTTGGTCAGAGAATTTTTCATCAACCGTTCCTATTAATGTAAATGTATCTTGGGGTCGAGCCTCTAGTTATGGAATATTGGCAGCAGCAAGTGCTAAAAATAACTTTGCAAACTTTCCAAATGCACCCGATAAAACTCTTTATTACGCAGCCGCACTTGCGAATGCTTTAGCTGGAAAAGATATTGATCCAACTGCTCCAGAGCTTGAAATAACTATTACTTCAGATGCGCCTTGGTATTACGGAACTGATGGTAAATGCCCGCCAAAGAGTTATGACTTAGAGTCTGTAATCTTGCATGAAATGGGACATGGTTTAGGTTTTATCTCTGGAAATTATTATGACCAATACTCTGGTTACGGAAGAATTGATCAACCAACCCCATTTGACGCATACGCACAACTTCCAGATGGCAGACGGTTAGCAGATATGCCATCACCATCAATTGAAACTGGAAAAGCACTTACCTCACCGTTATATTGGTCAGGCGAAAATGCAATTAAAGCTAATAATGGAATCAAGCCACCTTTGTATGCACCATCAATTTATGAACCAGGTTCATCTATAAGTCATTTGGATGAAAGAACATTCTCGCAATCTGGAGCGAATTCAGTGATGACACCAAACTTAGATTCTGGTGAAGTTTTTCATTTACCTGGCTCGCTATTACTAGCCATGATTGATGACATGAGAGTTAAGCCGCCAGCTGGAATTGCTTATGGAACTCCTCAACCACCACAAAATGTTAAAGCGCTAGTCAGTGATAAAAGTGCAATCGTTGAGTTTGATCCACCAGTTAACTTCCGCTCAGCTCAAATATCAAGCTATGAAGTAAAGAATGTACAAAGTGGGGATTCAGTTGTTGTTAATGAGAGCCCTGCAATAATTACTGGGCTAAGCAACGGCAGTAAGTACACTTTTACTGTCTCGGCCACCAACTCTTTAGGTACATCAAATACTGTAACTACAAACTCAGTAACGCCACAGGCTGCTTGGAAAAGCACGGTAATTGATAGCGCAGCTGATGCGAAATATCTTGCTAGTGGAACTTATGCTGGCAAACCAGTAATTGCCTACAGTGATAGTAAAAATGGTGATATCAAACTTGCCACATATAGTGCTAATAAATGGAGCATTAAAGTAATCGATGGTAATTCTGATGCTCTAGGTAGAACTAATAATGATGTATCTGGCTATATTTCAATGTGTACTTCAACTGTTGGTAAGAAAAATTATCTACATCTTTTCTATGGAGATTTGAAGGATAAGGATCTTAGATATGCAGTTTATGATGGTAAAAGCTGGTATTACGAAATCGTAGATGGTGACGCACCCTCTATTCAAGATTACAAAGAGTTTCCAAGAGTGCGCGGTGGATCAGATGTCAGTGTTTCAAGTGCCTGTGCGGTAACCACAGCGGGTGTGCAAGTTTTTTATCGTGATGAATCACAAGGAATTTTACTAGGTGCTGTAAAAGATAAAAATGACTGGCGCTATGAAATTGTTGATGGTGACAAAGATACTGAAGATCGCACTACTGGAGATGTAGCTTTTCATATGAAAGCTATAACTGTTGGCAAGAAAATTCACTTAATTTATGACTCTGTTAGAGGTTTTGACCTTGATCGAAATGTAACTAGAGGTGACATCAGATATGCCACACGAAGTAGTGCTTTTGTTGAGGATTGGAGCTATAAAACTTTAGATACACCAGGTGAGGGTGTTGCAGTTGCAGGTTATGATGTTTCAGTTTTCAATGCAGCTCGCGGAGTAAATTTAGGATGGTTTACTGGAAGTGGAGTCTCATTTCCAGATCCAAATCAAGTTCGCTATCAAACTTTGTTATCTTCAACAATTAACAACGTAAGTACTACAAACTATGGGGTTCCAAACTCGCCAATAGAGATAGATGAAAAATCAATCTTGTTTGGCTGTAATTTAAGGCTTTGCTCTATTAATAAATTGGATAAATCAATTTCTCTAGTTTCTAGTGGAAGTATTAAAGATGGTGGAAAAAGTAATTGGATTAATGTAAATAAAATTAGATACGCCGTTGCCGGCGTATCTGGAAAGTTGACTCTGTTTAAGCCTTAAAGTTCGCTTTGTTATTTAGCGTTACGTCGTTGAATTCTAGTTTTCTTTAAAAGTTTTTTATGCTTCTTCTTCGCCATTCGCTTACGGCGCTTCTTAATTACTGAACCCATTTTGCTCCTTTAGTGAAATTACTATTAGACAAGATTACTAGTTAATCAGCACTAAACCAAAACTTGCACCCGAGTCGGTGATTACTGCCGTACCAATTTCATTATTT
>Ga0214919_10008486_pt1 | contig 13518 bp, 11 predicted proteins | sample LL1503_MetaG_FD_177994 | JGI IMG/M metagenome (GOLD analysis project Ga0214919, IMG submission 177994) | Freshwater microbial communities from Lake Lanier, Atlanta, Georgia, United States - LL-1503 | ecosystem: Environmental > Aquatic > Freshwater > Lake | place: USA: Georgia | collected...
GGTCACACTGACGCCAACACTAGTGCAGTCTGCCTCTGAGCCCAAGCGGACAAATACCAACATGCCACTAATTTGATTGGAAGGAAATTTATCGATATTGGTTCCCTTGACTGTGCATTTAGCTCCCCCGGTATCCATCGACGCTGTGATCGTAGAACCCGAGGGCATGGCATTGTCATACAGAAAGGGGATCGAAAGGTTACCCGCATCGCTAAGCAAAGTGTTGATTGTAGGATTCGTACTTGTACTCACTACATCCTTAAAAACTGTATTTGATGCCAACTGAGTGCCAACCAATTTCAACGTTGAATCCGTATTTGCATCGGAAATCCAAACCCAAAACCCATCAATTTTTCGCGCTCCCACCTTGGTAATTGCCGCATTTGAGGTGGCCATTACAAGGAAATGGGAGGACCGAACGAGCACATCATCACGCCATTTGCTCGTGTCACAAGTATTTGGTACCGACGGGTAACTTTCCGTTGGACAAAGGCCCGTGTCCTGTGGGACGCCGCTAGCTATGACTTGTTCGACCGTAGGTTCATAAATGCCATTCCAATTGGCATCGAAATACGGCTTCCCTAAAGCGACGAAGCTCTCACCTGACTGCCATACGCCATCCCCATTTTTATCGGTGAAACTTTCTTCACCCGACATATAGGCAAGGACTGTGACACGCCCATTTTGTGGGCTGCCAGTACCGTTCAAGCTCCTGAACGTGACAGAACATTGCGAACTAGCATTCAATTGACAAGTACCGTTATTTGAGCCAGTAACAACACCACCTATCGTCACAAAATTGACTTGAGCGTTCGCGGGTACCGGATTACCAAACCGATCTGCGGTGCTAAACGTCAGTGTCGTGGTCACGTTATCTATTTTGAATGCCTCCAGGCTGGATTTATCAGCCGATAGAGAAACCTGATCCTGCACTGCCTTGCCAGAACTGACTGCAACGCCCCATGAAGACGCATTGACTCCGGATTTTGGCTCCGTAACCGTTACGGTAACAGGGCTGGGTATATCGCCTGCCTTAACTATTACGCTAATCGCGCCCTCAGTCCCCGTTGTCTTGCGTTTGGTGTCTGTCCCATCATCAAATAAAACACCTGCCTTTTTCGAGGCGTCATCGAGGCTCAAGGCTAATTCTGTGGGTGTTTGAATTGCATTACCGCTGGCGTCTATTAACTTAAATGTAAGTGTGGACTGCGAGTTAGCTCCTCCCACGCGCTTACTGACCATCGTAGGCACTGTAGCGGCTACAAAACACAATAGCACTTGGCGTCGCACTGGCTAGGGATATGGACAGTTCTCTTTTTTGCGTCAGGCCAGCGGTAGCCAAAGCAGCCGTAAGCTTCACGGGGCTAATGCACTCTGCTTTAGCCGTATACGTTACGCGTGCCTGTCCACTTGCGTCCGTGGCTGCGCTATTCGAAATAAGATCGCCACAGCTCGCGACAAACTCGACTTTGAAAGCGTCTTTGGGTGCGGCATTTCCGTCCACAGTTACCATGGTCTGCAAATTAACGGACTGGTTCGCCGGTAATGCGCCGTTGAGTGAGGGTGCTGATAGGCCCCCGAGGGCCACCACGGCATCCTGCGTTTGAATAGCAACCGTGCCGCTGACACTAACCGCATCTTCCTTAGAAGTAGCGGTAGCACTACCGGCGGCGGCATTTAAGCCAGCGGATTTAATCAGCACCTGAGCTACCCCCACCGCATTGGTAAGTGCAGCAGCAACTGGAAGGGTTGCCACGACACCGTCTACAAGAAATGTAACCAAGGCATAGGGAATAGCCTGGCCCTTGGAATCCAGTAGTGTGGCACTCAAGAAATAGTCAGCGCCGCGCGACAAGGTATGGTTTGTAACTTCCTTCTTATCTTTATCCAAAACCGAGAGGCTTAGGCTGGGTATTGCTTCGGCTTTAACATCTGCAGATGGTGCTGGATCTGTGCTGGGTGCCGACACCATAGGCGTCCCCGGATTTCCACCTCCACCACCACAAGCAATTAGTATTATTACTATAGTAATAATCATCATTTGTTTAATTATGTGCATAAACTTAACCCTGAGTCAATTTCGAGATTCAAATTAATGGAGTAGTTGCGCGCTAGCGCATGGAGGCCAATTCATTAACCAATTTGGGCGTGATGAAGACCAGCGTCTCCGTCTTTTTAAGCGTCTTCGTATTGTTTTTAAACAAAACTCCAATGACGGGCAGATCGCCGAGGAAGGGAACTTTGGTATCGGTCATCTGGTCATCTTCGGTATAAATACCTCCAATTACCACTGTGCCACCGTTTTCCACCAACACTTGAGTTTTGATGTGCTTGGTATTGATCGATGGCCCGGCGGCAGTGATGGTGCCAACGCTGTCCTTGGATACGTCCAATTCCAGACTGACATTACCGTCCGGTGTAATTTGAGGCGTAACCTCAAGTTTGAGGACCGCTTTACGAAAGCTCACTGCGGTCGCACCACTGCTGGTCGCCATCTGGTAGGGCACTTCGGTGCCTTGCTCTATCAAGGCTTTGGTTTTGTCATAGGCGATAACGCGCGGACTAGAGACTACTTTTCCCTTGCCATCCGACTCTAAGGCCGACAGCTCCAATGCCAGCAAACGATTGGAAGCCGCACTAAACAGCGTGAACGCAAATGTCGAGGCATTGAAACCCGCTAGTCCGCCAGCCGGCAAGTTGACGAAGTTACTGCTGGTATCCATGGAGGTGCTTGCACCGGCAGAGCCCAAGGCATTGGCATAGTTGGTGCCGAAGGCCACCCGATTTTCGCCGGCGATCTGATAACCGCCGTCGCCACCCTTGTTTGCGCGCATATCAAGACCGCCCAGCTTGGCACCTAACGTCTTACCAAAATCGCTACTGGCTTCCACCACGCGCGCTTCTATTAGGACCTGCCGTACGGGAACATCAACCTTAGCGATTAACTGGGCGATTTGATCCAATTTCGAGCCCACGTCGGTAACAAAAAGTAGGTTGGTTCGCGGCTCAGCGATCACACTTCCCCGATCACTCAATATACGCGCACTGGAAGCGCCTGGCGTGCTACCGCTTCCGCCGGCAGCAGCCATCAATTGCGGCGCGACGTCAACCGCCTTGGCGTAGTTGAGCTGAAAGGCTTGGGTACGAAGGGGCTCAATCTTTTCATTGTTAATTTGCGACTCAAACTCTAGCTTTTCCTTAGCCGCTATTTCTTCTTTGGGCGCGACCCAAAGCACGTTTCCGTTTTTACGCATGGACAAGCCTTTGCTACGCATGATGATGTCCAAAATCTGGTCCCACGGAACGTTTTGCACGCGCAAGGTCACCGTACCGGCCACTGAATCAGACGTAACGACGTTGAAATTGGTGAAATCCGCGATGACCTGCAGCACCTGGCGCACATCAATACTTTGAAAATTGAGTGACAACTTTTCGCCAGTAAAAGTGTCTTTCTGAGCGGTTTTTTTCGCGTCTGCGCTCTGCGCCTTGACCTCGAGCACGAGTTCGGTATCGGTTTGATAGGCAATATGCTCCCACGACCCATGGGGTGAGATCAGCATTCGGACACGCGTGCCCAAATGATTTGTGGTGATGGTTTGCACCGGCGTTGCGAAGTCGATGACATCGAGTTTTTTACGCAGACGCTCGGGCAAACTGACATTGCTGAAATCAACCACCAGATTGGTGCCAATTTGACGAATATCTGCCGTAACTAGTTTATTGGGCAAAGCCACCACGATGCGGCCTGCACCATCTGATCCCCGCTTGAATTGAATATCGCCGATAGGTGGAGGCGCCTGCGAACCTGCAGGGCCAGCGCCCGCGGGTCCCTGCGCCACAGACTCGCCTGCCGCTGTAGCAGCCGCGGCAGGTGTGCCCAGCCCATTGCTTGGCGCAGGACTGGCTTCGCCCAGGGGACTTAGAGTAACCAGTAGGCTTTTGCCAGCAATTTCGAGTCGGTGGCTAGCAGTTTGGCGCAAATTGATGACAACACGGCTACGCTCGTCCGACTGCGCTACAAGCGCCGATTCAACCAGTGCCTGTGCAATCGCGACACGCCCCATGCCCATGGCACTACCAAGCCCTACAAAATCTAAAGCCAGACGTGATGGATTGCGCGTCATAAAAGCCTTTGGTAGGGCTGTTAGCTCTTGCGCGAAGTCGATGCGTACTTGCTCAACGTTGCCAGTGCGCGAACCTGTAATTGCGAGCACGGAGTTTTGCGCATGTGTCAGCCCCGTCAAAAACATGGCTGCCAGAGCGCTCAAACCTACGAGGCTGCGTTTAGTAATTTTCATAATAGTCATTTGCTCTCCCCTTGAATGCGCAAAGTCGCATCGCGTTGTAACCACATGCCATCCTGATCTTGTGCCACCTCACGCAACTGGATCGAACTCTCATCAATGCGTAAAACTTTTCCTAAGTTTTTTCCAATGTACTGTCCAGTTAGGACTTGGAAGACCTTCCCCTGCGCACGTACCAGACCGACTGCGCGGCCTTGCTTCTCCATAGTCCCAACAAAAACGATTGTTTCGAGCGCATATTCCTCTAATGGATCTCGCTTGCGCGACTTATGTGGCGAACTTAAATCTGGGTTCCCCTTTTGTTGTGCGGATACGGCAGCGGCCACAAAAAACTGCCTGGCAAATGGGTCGCTGCTTCCAACTTCTTCATATGCGAGATGGAAAAAAGGCTTTGGCTCAGGGATTTTCTTGACCATCGGCGTAATCGATTTGCGCTCCTCAGCCATCCAATCTTTCAAAGTTTCCTGACGCGAGGGTCCGCAGGCCAGCAAAGCGCATGGAAGAAGGAAAATGCATGCCCGTGAAAATACTATGGTCATTTGCTAACCTTTGCGTTTTTCGCCTGCACAGTAACTTCAGCGGAATCCAGATAGCGATAAGTCTTCACCGTGACTTCAAAAGACAATGTCCCATCGGCTTTTGGTGAAATACCGATATTGCCTAAGTTAACAATGCGCGGTAACTCGGCGACATCGGAAGCAAATTTCGCAAAATCATGGAAGCGACCCGTTGCCTTGTAGGTTACCGGAATTACTGCGTAATAGGACTTGAAAACAACCGGATCCGGTTGAAAAAGTTCCGTTTGTAAATTGCGGCTGATACCCATTTGGCTAACATTTAGCAGTAGTCCGGACATTTCGGCACGATTGGGCAATTGCTTTTCCAGTCCTTCCACCGTCACAGCCACTACATCCCGTTGCTTTTTGAGTAATTGCAGACTCGCTGACTTCCCCAATTTATCCTTGAATTCAGCCTGCAGGGTTACTTGACGCTCCGTCAATTTATCCAACTCATCAGAAAATTCGCTTAACGGATAGAACCATAAAACTGCCAGCGTTACGGAATAAACAAATAGTAGGACAAACAAACGCGGAATCAGCGGCCAGGCCGATGGATCGCCCCTGTCCAAGCTCCTGAACTGGCCGGCGGCGTTCGACACCCAAGTTGCAATATCTGGTCTTTTCATTTTTTGGATACCTTTTCGTGGGTACTTGGCGTGCCTTCAAACCTTGTTGCCGCTCTGCGGAACTGCTGGTGTTGAAGCTGCTGCGTTGGCAGGAGAAGCTGACTGGGCCACGCGCGTAAATATCGCCTTAACCGTGAACTTATAGGTTCCTATTTGTGCCTTGCCAGCGGGAACCAGATTCTCGGCTGAACTAACGACTAACTCGGGCTTGCTAAACCAACCATCCGACTTGCCCAAGTTATCCAAAAACTCCGAGAGAGTTTCATTGGACTTGGCAATACCCTCCATGGTTATGTCCTGATCTCTTTGCGAGAGCTTGGTAATGACCACGCCTTGTGGCGTGTTTTTCACCAACTCCGACAACAATCGCACCGGTGAATTGCGATCTGATTGAATATCTTCCACCGCTTTTTGTCTTGCCAGCAATGATGCTATTTGACTTTCAAGATCTTTAATTTCGATAATCTGCTTTTCGTATCGCTTGATTTCCTGCTCCAAAGTATCCTGATTTTGCTTTTGTGAATCGAGTGAAGAACTTACAGCTCCATAAATTGCAAATGCTGTAACGCAGGCCAAAATGGCAGCCAAAATCATAGATTTATTGAATTGGTCGCGTTGTAAGGCGTGCATTGCCTCCCGGTGTGGCAGAAGATTGAAATAAATCATGGGGTGAACTGGCGCAAAGCAAGTCCGCAAGCGGTAAGGAAAAGGGGCGCGTCCTGCAATTTGATGTTGCGACGGATTTGAGGGTCAATTCGCATGCCCTCGAATGGGTTGATTAGCGAACAGGGTGTGTGTAAGACACTGGAAACAGCCTCGGGCAAACCAGACACCATAGCTCCACCGCCGGCAAGAAATATTTGATTAACAGTACTGTAGGGGGTACTGTTATAGAGAAACTGCATGCCACGGTCGAGCATCAAAGTGATATTTTCTTTGTAGGACTTCATCACCACAGCTTCGAAATCTGGATCTTGATGTCCCGATACTTTTTTATCTTCAGCTTGCGCCACATTCATTCCATAATGGCTCGCAATACGTTGCGTCAGTAGATTACCGCCGATACTTTGGTCACGTTCATAAACAATTTCATCGCCAACCGCAAGTTGCATCAAAGTGCGATTAGCGCCTACTTTGATCAACATCACCAGCGCGTTATCCTGTCCAGGTAAATGGATGTCCGAGACACGCTTCAAGGCAAGGCGCAACGAATAGGATTGCACATCTACGACGGCCGCCTCAAGTCCCACGGCTTCGGCCAATTCCTGCGCCGCTTCAACACGTTCACGACGTGCAGCCGCAATAATCACATCGACCATATCTTCCCGCTGGGGATTGGGCCCGATTTTGTAGAAATCAAGACTAACCTCATCAAGGGGAAATGGTATGTATTGGCGTGCCTCTTCCTCGACTTGCATTTCCATTTCCTGGGGTTTCAGGTCTGCCCGCACCATGATTTTTTTTGTGATGACAGACGACGAAGGCAGCGCTAAGGCCGCCTTTTTCGCTTTGATTTTGTTTTTCTGTAACACTGCTTGCAGTACTTTGGCCACTTCAGCCATCTTGACGATATTGCCCTCCACAACACAGCCTGGCGAAAGGTAAACACTGTCCATAGTCTCCACCGCCGGACTGTCCATAGAGCCGCTCAGAGCAACCACTTTGATGCCCCAACTGCTTATGTCCAACCCGATCAAGGCGTCTTGATTTCGGCCGAAGTATGACTTGATACCCACAATTTATACCTTTACCTTTGAATTTTTAATCGTTTTTATGTAATGTTTATTGATATTACCATTAAATTTGATTAGTTTTAATGTTATTTGCTTTTTTGTGGCAAACGGTCCTGCGATACCATAGGCACTTATTCGGTCAAAAATGCGGCTCGCAACCGGCTTCGACTGCGTATATTTCGACCTTTTTGCGGTGGACTCAAGGGTCTGCTGACCCTTCAACGTTGCTTAGACCACCCCATTCATGGCCGATCCGTCTGATCCCGCGTCAAAAAAACCCGCTCCAAAGTCTGTGCGACCCCGCTCTATCTGGGGTTGGATGGGCTATGTATTTTTGGCTTTGTTCGGGTTAGCCTTTGCTGGTCTCGCATCCCTGCTTTTTCTTGTCGCCATCGTTATGGCGCTGGCTTACCCGAATTTGCCCGACATTTCAGACCTCGAGGATTACCACCCCAAATTGCCCTTGCGGGTTTATTCGGCAGAAGGCGATTTAATCGGCGAGTTTGGTGAGGAGCACCGGACGCTCACGCCGATCAATGAAATCCCACTGGTTATGAAGAATGCCATTCTTGCGATTGAAGATGCGCGCTTTTTTCAGCATGGCGGCATCGACTACCTGGGCATGGTCCGCGCCGCGGCGGCTAACGTGGGGCGCTCAAAAAGCCAAGGCGCATCGACCATCACCATGCAGGTAGCGCGAAATGTATATCTCTCCTCAGAGAAGACTTTCACACGAAAGATTTATGAAGTTCTGCTTACTTTCAAGCTTGAGCACAACCTAAGCAAAGACCAGATCCTTGAGATTTACATGAACCAGATCTATCTGGGAAATCGGGCTTACGGGTTCGCCGCCGCATGTGAAACCTATTTTGGAAAACCGCTGAAAAATATCAGCATCGCCGAAGCGGCAATGCTAGCGGGATTACCCAAAGCGCCCTCGGCCTATAACCCCATCAAAAATCCACGACGTGCACGCATTCGCCAGCAATACATCATTGAGCGGATGCTGGACAATGGGTTTATTACTGCGCAGGAGGCGCAAACTGCCAAGGCGCAAGTCCTGCATATTCAGTCTGCTGCAAATCGTCCCCAGTTGGTGCATGCCGAATATGTATCCGAAATGGTGCGCCAGTTGATGTTCGACCAATATGGCGATGCCACTTACACCCGCGGCTTGGACGTAGTTACAACTGTTATCAGCTCGCAACAGGAGGCCGCTTATAAGGCTTTGCGGCGCGGCATCATGGATTTTGAGCGGCGCCAGGTCTATCGGGGGCCAGAGAAGTTCATTACCTTGCCCAGCGATGCCCAGGAATTGGAAGATGCGATTGACGAGGCGCTGGACGAGCATCCTGACAACGGCGATGTGTTGGCCGCGGTGGTACTGCAGGCTGACGCCAAGCGTGTTCTCGCCCAGCGCCAAGCGGGTGAAGTCATTGAAGTAACGGGCGAGGGTTTGAAGCCCGCACTGTCTGGCCTTTCCGATAAGTCTGCACCCAACATCAGAATTCGCCCAGGAGCCATCATCCGCGTCTCTAAAACCGCCAAAGGCGGCTGGGAAATCACTCAACTACCGGAAGTGGAAGGCGCTTTTCTGGCGTTAGACCCGCGCGACGGTTCGATCAAAGCGCTGGTTGGCGGATTTGACTATGGAAAGAACAAATTCAACCATGTCACCCAGGCCTGGCGCCAACCGGGTTCGAGCTTCAAGCCCTTTATCTATTCAGCGGCTTTGGAAAAAGGATTCACGCCCACCACGGTGATCAACGACATGCCCTTGTTTTTTGACGCGGGTACTACAGGCGGACAACCCTGGGAGCCAAAGAACTACGACGGCACCTTTGAAGGCCCCATGCCGCTGCGCAAGGCGCTTGCGAAATCCAAAAACATGATCTCCATCCAGATTCTGCAATCCATAGGCACGCACTATGCGCAGGAATGGATTAGTCGCTTTGGTTTTGACGCGGAGAAGCACCCCCCCTACTTAACCATGGCGCTGGGCGCTGGATCGGTCACCCCCATGCAACTGGCGACCGGCTACTCGGTATTTGCCAACGGGGGCTACCGCGTCAATCCTTGGCTTATTTCCCGGGTTAGCGAGCAACGTGGCAAAGTGCTGGTAGAAACGGTCAAACCGGTGCTCGGGGAAGCCAATATCGCCATCGAGCCACGCAATGCCTTCATGATGAGCAGTCTGCTCCAAGAGGTGACGCGCTCCGGTACGGCAGCCAAAGCCCAGGCAACGCTTAAGCGCCCTGATATTTACGGAAAAACCGGTACCACCAACGACTCCATGGATGCCTGGTTTGCTGGCTACCACCCGACGCTAACGGCAGTGACTTGGATAGGTTACGACGCCCCGCGCAAATTGGGCGATAAAGAAACCGGCGGCGGCTTGAGCCTGCCGGTCTGGATCAGTTTCATGGAAACCGCCTTGAAAAACGTGCCCATCATGGAACCGGAGGCGCCCGAAGGCATCGTCCGGGTAAACAACGAGTGGTATTACGAAGAGTTTTCCAAGGCGACCGGCATCGGCGCGGTAGGTACAGGTGCAACAGACAAAGCGCCAGCCAGTGTGCCGGCAGCCAACGCCCCAAGAACCACGACGCAGTCCGAAGAGCAACGCAGCATTTTGGATTTGTTCAGGAACTAATCAAGGCGCAAACTTCAAGGGCACACCCGCCTGGGTACTGGCATCACTGCTAAGCAACGTAAAAAAATCGCCCTGCCCTTTGGTGTCCTGCCAGCCGCCTTCGTGCCAGCAAAAATGGTACCCACCCGAGCGCGAGGCCATCCAGACCTCGTGCAATGGTTTTTGCAGATTTATGATGATCTGGCTGCGGTTCGCAAAAACCAAAGTAACCATGCTACCCACACGTTGGTTATCAATATCAGCGGTACCGTCATCGTTAATCGCATCGCAAGCGCTTTCGATGCTGTGCAGGAGTGATTCGGCCAGATCCATGAACTCGGGGTCGGTCATTACAATTTCACCATGTCAAAAACAAAAAAATCAGCAGTCGCATTGTGTCTCGGCCTGGCGGCCAGCGTACTACTTTCTGCCTGCGGGCAAAAAGGACCCTTGTATCTGCCGCCTAAAGCAGCGTTCATCACCAGCCCTAGCCAAGCACCAACAAGCCAAACCATAACGGATCGGCAGTACAGTTGCCGCGCAGCATGAACAATACCTTGCCAGGAACACCCTTTTTCCACTTTGGCGACAACGGCCTGATGGTGGAGAAGTTGACCCTTTCCGACTTAGCACAAGTGCACGGCACGCCCCTGTATGTTTACTCCAAGGCCGCTATGTTGGGCGCCCTAGCCGCCTACCAAAAAGGTTTTGCTGGCCGCAAAGCGCAGATTTGCTACGCCATGAAAGCCAATTCTTCGCTGGGGGTGCTTCAGGTTTTTGCGCGTGCCGGGTGTGGCTTTGACATTGTGTCTAGTGGCGAGTTAGCGCGTGTGCGCGCCGCAGGTGGCGATTTGGCCAAAGTGATTTTTTCGGGCGTCGGCAAAACCCGCCACGAAATGCGCGAGGCGCTGGCAGCGGGCATAGGCTGCTTCAATGTGGAAAGTGAAGCGGAGATCGAGGTCCTGAACACCGTCGCAATGTCTATGGGCTTGCGCGCACCCATCAGCATCCGCGTCAACCCAAATGTGGACCCCAAAACCCACCCCTATATTTCCACCGGCCTGAAAGGCAATAAATTTGGCATCGCGCATGAGCGCACCCTAGCGACTTATCAACACGCAGCCTCGCTACCAGGCCTGCGCATCGTGGGGATTGACTGCCATATCGGTTCGCAAATCACGGAAGAGGAGCCCTACCTGGACGCGCTGGACCGCATGCTCGACCTGGTGCAGGCGATTGAAGCGGCAGGCATTCCCTTGGAACATATCGATTTTGGCGGCGGTCTGGGCATCCAATACCAAAACGAAGCGCCGCCGGCCGCCGATGCACTATGGACCAAATTACTAGAAAAAATCGATGCGCGCGGATTAGGTGGCCACACCTTGATGATCGAGCCTGGCCGCTCTTTAGTGGGGAATGCTGGCGTGTGCCTCACCGAAGTGCTCTACCTCAAACCCGGCGAGCAGAAAAACTTCTGCATCGTGGACGCTGCCATGAACGACCTGCCGCGCCCAGCCATGTACCAGGCCTTCCATGCGATTGTTCCACTGGAGCATCCAAAGGCACAAGACCAAACCGTAATTTATGACGTGGTCGGCCCGGTATGCGAAAGCGGTGATTGGATTGGTCGGGACCGGGCACTTGCGGTACAGCCTGGCGAACGGTTGGCGGTTATGTCTGCCGGTGCTTATTGCATGAGCATGGCCAGCAACTACAACACCCGAGGGCGGGCCGCTGAGGTTTTGGTCGACGGCAACCGGGCCACGGTCATCCGCGAGCGAGAGTCGATTACGGACTTGTACCGGGGCGAGCACCTTAGCGACTGAAGCGCCGGCGCACGCGCCAGGCCAACAAAACACCGATGATGGCGGCGTAGACCGCCACTTCGTCAAAATTACGTTTGCCTGAGCGCATCCAGAAAAAATGCAGGATTGCCAGCAGTGCGACCAGATAAACCGCGCGGTGCAAGCTACGCCAGCGTGCCGCGCCCATCCATCGGATGGCAGCGTTGAAAGAGGTCAATGCTAGGGGAAATAAGAGCAACAAGGCCAGCAGCCCGATGAGGATAAAAGGGCGCTTTGGAATATCCAGCGCAATGTCTTCCCACTGCCCGCTTTGGTCTAGCCACACATAGGCCGAAAAATGTACCAGGGCATAGAAAAATACAAACAAACCCAGCATCCGGCGCATACGCGCCAAGAGGGTCCATCCCGTGGCCTCGCGCAAAGGACTCACCAACAAGAGCACGCAAAGCATGCGCAAAGTCCATAAACCGGTGCCACGCAATAGGGCTTCGGCCGGATTGGCTCCCAGCGCGTCTTGGAACAATGCCGTCAACCAGTAGCCTAGGGGCAGCAAGGCAAGCAAAAAGACACATGGTTTAGCCAAGCGCGAAGCCAGGGCGCGCTGCATCATGGCGGACAACACCAGCTCTCAGTAGAACTTTTTCAAATCCATACCGGCATACAACTGACCGACCTGCGCCTCGTAGCCGTTGAACATCAAAGTCTTGCGCTTTTTACCAAAAACGCCGTCTTCGCCCAAGCGCCGCTCGGTCGCCTGACTCCAGCGCGGGTGATCTACTTCCGGGTTGACGTTGGAATAAAAACCATACTCCTGCGGCGCAGCCTTGTTCCAAGCGGTGGCGGGTTGGCGCTCACTAAAGCGGATTTTGACAATGCTTTTGGCACTTTTGAATCCGTATTTCCAAGGCACCACCAGACGCAGTGGCGCGCCGTTCTGGTTGGGCAGTATTTCGCCATACATGCCAAAAGCCAGTAGTGTCATAGGATGCATGGCCTCGTCCATACGCAAGCCTTCGGCGTAAGGCCAATCCAAGGTGCGACTACCCACAAAAGGCATGGTTTTCGGGTCGGCCAAAGTCACAAACTCTACGTATTTGGCGCTACCCAAAGGTTCCACTCGCTTAATCAACTCTGCCACCGAGTAACCTACCCAGGGAATGACCATAGACCACCCCTCAACACAGCGCAGGCGATAGATGCGCTCTTCCATGGGGCTCAAAGCCAGCAAGTCTTCCAAAGCCCAGCGTCCGGGCTTTTTGACTAGGCCCTCAATGTCGACCGACCAAGGCGTGGTTTTAAGAGTGTGAGCGTTGGCGGCCGGGTCGGATTTGTCGGTACCGAACTCGTAAAAATTGTTGTAGCCGGACGCATCTTTGTAAGCCGTAAGCTTGTCCATGGCCAGGGCGCCAGCCACAGCGCTGGGTTTGGCGGGCAGAGGCGGTAATTTGCCAGGCTTTGGCGTAGGGGCAAGCACTTGGGCTGCGCCTAGGGAAGGGAGACCTCCCAGGGAAATGGCACCAGTACCCGAGAGCAGACGCCTTAAGGCTTGGCGCCGCCCCTCAAACACATGGCGGGGAGTGATTTCTGAACTTTGAGGATTCACAGGGGCTCCAGGCAAAACACGAATGCCGATACAAACAACCTGCAAACCCCCTGCGGGGCGGGTCGCGCCTAGACGGCGCGTCTAACGCAGACCAGCTACGTAATCCGCAAGGGCTTTGATTTCGCGGTCATTGAGCTTGGCTGCGATCTGGTTCATTTGCAAGCTGTTCTTGCGCACGCCATCACGGAAGGCGGTCAATTGGGCAGCAGCATATTCGGCATGCTGGCCACCGATCCGCGGGTACTGCGCCGGGAT
>Ga0214919_10008487_pt1 | contig 13518 bp, 14 predicted proteins | sample LL1503_MetaG_FD_177994 | JGI IMG/M metagenome (GOLD analysis project Ga0214919, IMG submission 177994) | Freshwater microbial communities from Lake Lanier, Atlanta, Georgia, United States - LL-1503 | ecosystem: Environmental > Aquatic > Freshwater > Lake | place: USA: Georgia | collected...
TTGTGCGCGCAAGCGGTGGTTCTGTGCGTGATGCACTCTCCATTCTTGGACAGCTACTTGCAGGTGCTGGCCCTGATGGCGTGAGCTATGAAATCGCACTTCAACTCTTGGGATTTACTGATGGTGCACTACTCGATGATGCAATCGATGCAATTGCCGCGCGCGATGGAGCAACTCTTTTCAAAACTGTCGATCGAGTAATTGAATCTGGACATGATCCCCGTCGATTCACAAGTGATTTGCTGGAGCGCCTTCGCGACTTGATGATTGTTGATGCACTTGCTGAAACAAATGCGAATTCAATTTTGCGCGATCTACCTGATGATCAACTAGAGCGAATGCGCAACCAATCACAACATATTGGAAGTGCAAATCTTTCACGAGCAGCAGATATTGCAGCGGAAGGATTAACTCAAATGCGCGGCGCAACAGCCCCACGACTCATTCTGGAACTCATTTGTGGGCGCATATTGCTACCTGGCGGCGATACAAGTGAGAGTGGATTACTTTCACGAATCGAACGCTTAGAGCGCGCAGAAAATCTTGCACCAATGAGCAATTCAGTTTCCGCAGTGAAGACTCCTAAGAATGAAATTGGTGACTTTAAAGAAACTTTGCCCAAGTCGTCTAGCCAATCCGAAAAGATTGCTCCAGTAGAAGCCGTGGTTGAACAAGTTGTAAAGGCTGAAGTCAAGAAGGCTCCAGTAAAAGCAAGTGCTGGAATGGATATTGCAGGACTTCGCCGCGTGTGGCCAGATGTGATTGAAGATGTGAAGAAGCGCCGCCGCCTTACATGGTCACTGCTAAGTGCAAGTGCACAAGTATTAGGACTCGATGATTCTGCAATCACTATTGGAATCGTCAATGCAGGCGCTCGTGATTCATTTATTCGTTCTGAGTCTGATGTTATTTTGCGCCAAGCCTTTGTCGATGTTGTTGGAATAGATCGCAAAATTGAAGTTGTGGTGGATGCATCTATAAATCCAAATACTCCACAAGCACGTGAGACTCGTGTTGATGAATCACCAAGTGATGTTGAGCAACTCAGTGGGCATGCACTGCTAGCCAAAGAACTTGGCGCGCAAATAATTACAGAAGGTAAATAACGTGAGCGGCATGTATGAAGGTGCAATCCAAGACCTAATAGATTCACTTGGTCGCCTGCCAGGCATTGGACCAAAGAGTGCGCAGCGAATTGCTTTTCATATTTTGCAAACTGATGCTGATGTTGCGACAGCTCTTGTCGATGCAATTCGTACAGTGAAAGAGCGCGTAAAGTTTTGTACGCAGTGTGGCAATGTTTCTGAAGAGACAGAATGTCGAATTTGCCGCGATCCACGTCGCGATACAACGCAGATCTGTGTTGTTGAAGAGAGTAAAGATGTCATTGCAATTGAGCGCACTCGCGAATTTCGCGGGAAGTATCACGTACTCGGTGGCGCAATTAGTCCCATCGATGGAATCGGCCCAGAACAACTTCGAATCCGTGAATTGATGGCACGTCTTGCTGACTCCACAATTACTGAAGTTATTTTGGCAACTGATCCCAATCTTGAGGGAGAGGCAACTGCTACCTATTTAGCTCGATTGATAAAGCCACTTGAGATAAAGGTTTCTCGTTTAGCCAGTGGCCTGCCTGTCGGGGGAGATCTTGAATATGCCGATGAAGTCACGCTTGGCCGTGCATTTGAAGGTCGCCGTAACGTAGAAGGCTAATTATCTCATTATTTGACACGCACGACATCTCATATATTGAGAAATCTTGAAAAAGGGTTCGCACCATATTCCCTCATGCCTCACTATTAGCACATGGGACTTATCGTTCAGAAATATGGCGGATCCTCCGTTGCCAATGCCGAAGGCATGAAGCGTGTGGCAAACAGGATTGTGGCTGCAAAGCGCGATGGCCATCAAGTCGTTGTTGTGGTCAGTGCCATGGGCGATACAACGGATGAATTGATTGATTTAGCAAAACAGATCACACCAATTCCTGCAGGACGCGAACTTGATATGTTGCTTACTGCCGGTGAGCGAATTTCAATGGCACTTCTAGCAATGGCTATTTCAAATCTTGGCCACGAAGCACGCTCATTTACTGGAAGCCAAGCAGGAGTAATTACAGATTCATCGCATGGTCGCGCTCGCATTATCGATGTAACACCAGGACGGATTCAAAGTGCGCTCAATGAAGGAGCAATCGCGATCGTTGCTGGTTTTCAAGGAATTTCGCAAGATACAAAAGATGTAACAACTCTTGGTCGCGGAGGTAGTGACACAACTGCAGTTGCATTGGCTGCAGCCCTTGAAGCAGATGTCTGCGAAATTTACACAGATGTCGATGGAGTATTTAGCGCAGACCCACGCGTTGTTCCAACTGCTCGCAAACTTTCAACAGTTACATACGATGAAATGTTAGAGCTCGCTGCAAGTGGTGCAAAAGTTTTGCACTTGCGTTGTGTTGAGTATGCACGCCGTTATGACTTACCCATTCACGTCCGATCATCATTTTCATCAAACGAAGGAACATGGGTTGTCAAAGACCACCCACAAGGAGGAAGCATGGAACAAGCAATCATCGCCGGAATCGCACACGATAAGAGCGAAGCGAAAATCACTATCGTCGGTGTTCCAGACCGCACTGGTGTTGCAGCGCGCATCTTCCAAGCAATCGCTGATTCCGATATCAATATCGACATGATTGTGCAGAATGTTTCTGCCGCAGCCACTGGTCTTACTGACATTTCATTTACATTGCCAAAAGCAGAAGGCGCTAATGCGACAACAATCTTGCAACGTATTCAAGGAGAAGTTGGTTTCGCCTCAATTCTCTACGATGATCAAATTGGAAAGCTTTCATTAGTGGGTGCAGGAATGCGCTCACACCCAGGAATTACAGCTACTTTCTTTGCTGCAATGGCTGATGCCGGAGTGAATATCGAAATGATTTCTACATCAGAGATTCGCATCTCAATCGTCTGCCGCGAATCTGATTTAGAGCGTGGAGTAAAGGCTGCCCACACTGCTTTCGGACTCGATGCAGATCAAGTTGAGGCTGTTGTTTATGGCGGCACTGGTCGATGAAGAAACCATCACTTGCAGTAGTTGGCGCAACTGGCGCGGTCGGAACAGTAATGCTCTCAATTCTTTCGCAGCGCCCAGACGTCTGGGGAGAAATTCGCTTGATTGCCTCTGCGCGCAGTGCTGGCAAGAAATTAAAGTGTCGTGGTGAAGAACTCACTGTTGTTGCACTTTCACCAGAGGCATTCGACGGTATTGATGTTGCAATGTTTGATGTGCCAGATGAAGTTTCTGCAGAATGGGCCCCGATTGCCGCATCTCGCGGCGCTGTAATTGTTGATAATTCAGGAGCATTTCGTATGGATGCAGATGTTCCACTTATAGTTCCAGAAGTAAATCCTCAAGAAACGAAGAATCGTCCACGCGGAATTATCTCTAATCCAAATTGCACAACCCTGTCAATGATTGTTGCACTTGGCGCACTCCACAAAGAGTATGAACTAAAGGAACTAGTTGTATCTTCCTATCAGGCAGCATCAGGTGCAGGACAAGCTGGTTTAGATATTTTGCGTGAACAAATCTCTGCAATTGCTGGAACAAGTGCAGGTGATGTTGCCGGTGATTTGCTCAATCACATCAAAGATTTTGGGCCATTTCCAGCACCCCTTGCACTCAATGTAATTCCTTGGGCAGGATCAATCAAAGCCGACGGGTATTCATCAGAAGAACTCAAAGTTCGCAATGAATCACGAAAGATTCTCGGACTTCCTAATCTAAAAGTTTCTGCTACATGTGTTCGCGTGCCTGTTCTAACGACTCACTCGCTAACTGTGCATGCAGTATTTGCGAAAGAACCATCGCGCAAAGCAGCACAAGACATTTTGCAAAATGCAGCGGGCGTGAAGTTGGTAGATGATCCAGAAAATTACAAATTCCCAACACCTGCCGATGTAGTTGGAACTGATCCAACATGGGTCGGACGTGTTCGAAAGAGCATCGATGATCCAATGGCGCTAGATCTCTTTGTATGCGGTGATAATTTACGAAAAGGCGCTGCACTCAATACCGCGCAGATTGCCGAACTCTTGGCAGCAGAGTTCACAAAGTAAGCACTGTTAGAGTGACGCCATGACAATCGTTGTCGCTGGCGCAACTGGCCTTGCAGGCTCGGCGATAGTGCGTGCATTTGAAAAAGCTGGCAAAGAAGTTGTAGGAATCAATCGAAGCGTTGTCGATTTACTCGATCTGTCTGCAACAAAGAAGTTTTTGAAGGATGTAGCCCCTTCTATGGTTATCGACGCCGCTGCGCGGGTAGGTGGAATCGGTGCTAACAACGCCTTCCCTGTTGAATTTCTTACTGACAATATTCGAATTCAGAGCAACCTCATGGATGCAGCACATGAAGCAAAAGTAGGGCGATTTATTTTTCTTGGATCAAGCTGTATTTATCCTCGCGATTGCGCACAGCCAATCAAGGAAGAATATTTAATGACTGGTCCACTTGAAACTACTAATTCTGCATATGCAATTGCAAAGATTGCAGGAATCGAACTTATAAATTCTTACCGCAAAGAATTTGGACATAAGTGGATTTCTTTGATGCCAACAAATCTTTATGGACCAAACGATAATTTTGAACTACAGGGATCACATGTACTGCCTGCATTTATTCGTCGCTTTGTCGAAGCAACTGAAAAAAATGCACCAACTGAAACTTTGTGGGGTACAGGTGCTCCAAAGCGAGAATTCTTACATGTTGATGATTTAGCGAATGCAGTCCTAATTGCATCTGAAAAATATGACTCGTCAATGCATCTCAACATCGGTTCAGGGCAAGATTTATCAATTAAAGAATTAGCAGAGCTAGTAGCCGATATTGCTGGCTATAAGGGAGAAATAAAGTGGGATTCATCAAAACCTGATGGAACACCACGCAAGGTTCTTGATGTAACAAAGGCAAAATCGCTAGGTTGGTCTCCTGCAGTATCTCTTAGAGACGGAATTGCATCGGCAATGAATTGGTATAAAGAGGCAACAGCAAAGGGAGTCAGTCGGAGATGAAAAGTAAAGTCGCACTGATTACAGGTGTTACAGGACAAGATGGTTCATACCTTGCTGAACTCTTGTTGAGTAAGGGCTACGAAGTTCATGGTCTTATTCGCCGAAGCAGTACTTTCAATACATCGCGAATTGACCATATTTATCAGGATCCACACGATCCAAATCCCAAGTTGTTCTTGCACTATGGAGACTTAATTGATGGCGTTGGTCTTACCAATCTCATTCGTGAAATCAAACCTGATGAGGTTTATAACCTTGGTGCGCAATCACACGTACAAGTTTCTTTCACGATGCCTCAATACACAGGTCAAGTAGATGCTGTTGGCGCAGTCGGATTATTAGAAGCACTACGAAGTGCTGATACCAATGCGCGTTTTTATCAAGCGAGTACATCAGAGCTTTATGGTTCAACTCCACCACCACAAAACGAAGAGAGCCCCTTCCATCCTCGCAGCCCATATGCAGCAGCGAAATTGATGGCGTATTGGTGCACAGTCAATTACCGCGAAGGTTATGGAATGCACGCGACAAATGGAATTCTTTTCAATCATGAATCACCACGACGCGGTGAAACATTTGTAACTCGTAAAATTACCCGCGCAGTTGCAGAGATTGCTAAAGGATCTAAGAAGAAGCTGTTCCTTGGAAATCTTGATGCAGTACGAGACTGGGGTTATGCAAAAGAATATGTTGAATCTATGTGGCTCATGCTTCAAAAAGATAAACCTTCTGATTATGTAGTTGCAACAGGTGTTGGTGCCACCGTGAAAGATTTTGCAGAAGCTGCCTTTTCACATGCAGGACTCAATTGGCAAGACCACATTGAAGTCGATCAAAAATATATTCGTCCAACTGAAGTTGATGCCCTTATTGGTGACCCATCAAAGGCCACAAAAGAATTGAATTGGAAAGCAACTACCCACTGGAAAGAGCTAGCTGGCATCATGGTTGATGCCGATATCGCTGCAAAATAAGCATTTCATCCATGAGAGGATTACGACATGGGAATTAAAGAGCAATTACAGAGTGACCTTACTGAAGCAATTCGCAGTCGAAACGAAATAGTTTCAGGCACAATTCGTATGGTTTTAACATCTATACGTAACGAAGAAGTCTCTGGCAAAGAAGAGCGCACACTTGCTGATGCAGAAATTATTACTGTTCTAACTCGTGAAGCGAAGAAGCGCCGTGAAGCAGCGGAAGCTTTCGCTGATGCAGGCCGCGCCGATAAAGCAGAACTCGAAAAAGCTGAGGGCGAAGTCATTGCGAAATATTTACCTGCACAGATGAGTGAAGATGATGTGAAGAAACTTGTGGCAGCAGCAATTGCACAATCAGGTGCTGCGGGACCTGGGGATATGGGCAAGGTCATGGGAATTTTGAAGCCACAAGTTGCGGGCAAAGCTGATGGCGGTCTAGTTTCAGGTTTAGTAAAAGCGGCATTAGCAGGGGGAAACTAATATGAAATTTGAATATGCAACCGTTCCATTGCTTTCACACGCAACAAAGCAGATTCTCGATACATGGGGATCTGATGGTTGGGAGTTAGTTCAAGTTATTCCTGCACCTGGTACTGGGGAGCAATTAGTTGCCTACATGAAAAGAGAGATCAAATGAGTACAGATGTCCGCGCAAAACTCGCTGAACTTGGTTTAACTCTTCCAGTAGCAGCACTTCCTATTGCTGCTTATGTTCCTGCTGTTCGCACGGGAAATATAGTTTTCACTGCAGGACAACTTCCACTAGTTGATGGCGCAATGGCCGAGACTGGAAAAACTGGCGGAGATGTCAGCGTAGAACGCGCAAAAGAACTCGCTCAGATTTGCGCACTGAACGCACTTGCTGCTGTTGCACTCGTCGCTGATATAAATAAAATTGTAAAAGTTGTTCGAGTCGTTGGTTATGTCAACGGAATTCCTGGTTTTGTAAATCACCCTGCTGTTGTAAATGGTGCAAGTGAACTATTTGTTCATATTTGGGGCGATGCTGGAAAGCATGCACGTTCAGCTATTGGTGTTGCAGAACTTCCGCTCAATTCTCCTGTAGAGATTGAGCTAACTGTCGAAATTTCTGACTAGTTACTTACCGCGCTTTGACAGGCGTTCAAGATCCAAAATTACAACTGCACGTCCATCAAGGCGTAACCAGTTGCGCCCAACAAAATCAGCGAGTGCTTTATTGACTGTTTCGCGTGAAGCGCCAACTAGTTGAGCTAATTCTTCTTGTGTTAGATCATGATGAACGAATAGACCTTCATCAGTTTGCTTTCCAAAACGCTCGCCAAGGTCGATAAGTGCTTTTGCGACACGACCTGGAACATCAGAGAAAACTAAATCACCAACGGCTTCATTTGTACGACGTAGGCGCTGGGCTAGACGTTCTAATAATTGCAATGAGACAGCTGGGTTTTCTTTGAGCCATGGAATAACTTCATCATGTCCAAGGCTTAGCAATTTCGCATCAGTTACTGCAGTTGCAGTTGATGTACGTGGACCTGGATCAAAGAGTGAAAGTTCACCAAACATTTCTCCTGGACCAAGGATTGATAATAAATTTTCACGCCCATCGCCACTTGATGTACCAAGTTTGAGCTTGCCCTCGACAATTACGTAAAGGTGGTCGCCTTCATCGCCTTCGGCAAATAAAACTCCGCCTTTTGCAATCTTGACTGAGTCCATCGAAGCGCGCAATGAGACAGCAGCAGCTTCATCTAGCGCTGTAAAGAGAGGTGCTCGTCGTACGACATCTTCATCTGGGGTCACGAGGGGTACTTTACTCTCATGCCCGTCGATAGCGAAATTCGTAGCCAAGCAAGGGCTGTATACCGAATTCTCACTAAGACATATCCTGAGATTCGCTGTGAACTAGATTTTAAAAATCCGCTCCAACTCATTCTCGCAACAGTTTTGAGCGCACAGTGCACGGATAAGAGAGTGAACAAGGTGACGCCAGCACTCTTTCGTAAGTATAAAAATGCAAAAGCACTCGCGGGCGCCGATATTACTGATCTTGAAGATCTAGTTTTCCAAACAGGTTTTTACCGTGCAAAAGCACGAAATATCAAAGGCCTGGCAACGAAATTGGTAACTGATTTCGATGGCGAAGTTCCAAGCACACTCGAAGAACTTATAACACTGCCTGGTGTTGGTAGAAAAACTGCAAATGTTGTTTTAGGTCATGCATTCGATATTCCTGGAATTACAGTCGATACACATTTTGGCCGACTCTCTCGACGTTTCGGTTGGACTAAAGAAATGGATCCAGTGAAAGTTGAAAGAGTAGTTGGTGAATTAATTCCACATAAAGAATGGACAAATTTGTCACAACGAATGATTTGGCATGGTCGACGCATTTGTCATTCACGCAAACCTGCATGTGGTGCATGTCCTGTAGCTAAGATTTGCCCCTCAGTTGGAATTGGTGAAATGGATAAGAAAAAGGCACTTTTACTTGTCAAAACAGATAAGGATTTTCGATGAAAAGAATTGCGCTTTTGGTGAGCAGTCTTCTTCTCCTTTCGGGCTGTGCAAATAATGTTGAACCCATAGCAGGAAACGTAATCTCTTGTTCAGATATAAAGATTGAAAAAGTAGTAACGGATGGAATTCAACTTGGATGCCTCGATGGTGGAGAGGGCGCATATTTGCAAGCACTGCGAGGGCCAATGCTTATCAATGTATGGGGCTCATGGTGTTATGAATGTGGAATTGAAATGCCCTACCTTCGATCTTTTTATGCCAAAGCTCAAGGCAAAGTAGCGCTTGTAGGCGTCGATGTTGAAGAAAAAAACATTGAGGCAGGGCAAAAATATGTAGAGAGTCATGGAATCACATGGCCGAATTTCTATGATTCTGATGGAAGTTCTCGAGGATATTTTGGAATGGGTGTTCCGGTCACATGGTTTATCGCCGCCGATGGAAGCGTTGCTTATAAGAAAATTGGTGCATTCAAGAATGAACTTGAAATCATAGAACTTAGTGCCAAATACTTGGATGTTTCTCTTTAATTTTCATCCTTCGAAGTATTTAGACCCTCTTTAATCAACTTCATCACATTTGGATCTGCAAGAGTAGTTGCATCTCCAACTACACGGTTTTCAGCTACATCCTTGAGCAGACGACGCATAATTTTTCCACTGCGAGTCTTTGGCAATTCTGCAACAACAAGAATCTGACGTGGTCGTGCAATTGCGCCAATCTCTTTTGTAACATGATTTCGAAGTTGAGTCACTAATTCTTCTCCATTAGCATGTGCAATTCCTCCACGCAAAATAACAAAAGCCACAATTCCTTGCCCAGTCATTGCATCCGCTGCGCCAACAACGGCTGCTTCTGCAACTGATTCATGTGAAACTAATGCCGACTCGACTTCGGTAGTTGAAATACGGTGACCCGAAACATTCATAACATCGTCTACGCGCCCGAGTAACCAAATAGCACCGTCGTTATCGAGCTTTGCGCCATCGCCTGCAAAATAAATATTTTTAAAGCGTGACCAATAAGTCTCTTTATAGCGTTCGTTCTCGCCCCAAATTCCACGCAACATTGATGGCCATGGTTGATCCAAGATAAGAAATCCTCCGTGTCCATTTCCTACTTCATTCGCCGAGTCATCAACAACTTTTGCACTTATTCCAGGAAGTGGTCCCATTGCAGAACCTGGTTTAGTTGCAGTTACTCCTGGCAAAGGTGAAATCATGATTGCACCTGTTTCTGTCTGCCACCATGTATCAACAATTGGGCAGCGATTCCCACCAATTATTTCGCGGTACCACATCCATGCTTCAGGATTAATTGGTTCACCCACTGAGCCAAGCAAACGTAGTGATGAAAGATCGTGCGCCTTTGGAAATTCATCACCCCACTTCATCCACGTGCGAATAAGTGTTGGTGCGGTATACAAAATAGTTACACCATATTTTGCAATAATTTCAAAAATGCGACCTTTATGTGGTGTATCTGGTGTGCCTTCATACATTACTTGTGTTGCGCCATTTATAAGTGGGCCGTAGACAACATAAGAGTGGCCCGTTACCCAACCGACATCAGCAGTGCACCAATAAACATCTGACTCTGCTTTGATATCGAAAACCGTCTTGTGCGTGTAGGCCACTTGAGTGAGATAACCACCAGTTGTGTGAAAAATTCCTTTTGGTTTAGCAGTTGTTCCCGATGTGTAAAGAATGAATAGTGGGTGCTCAGAATCAAAGAATTCAGGCTTATGTTCACTGCTTTGGCGGCCCATAATTTCATGCCACCAAATATCGCGAGAAGAATCCCAAGCAGTTTCTTGCTTTGTGCGTTGTACAACTAAGACTTTTTCAACATTTGTTGCACCTTTGAGCGCTTCATCTACTGCAGGCTTGAGTGCAAATACACCACCTTTTCTAAAACCACCATCGGATGTAATTACTAACTTTGCATCTGCATCTTGGATGCGTGACAAGAGTGCATCTGCTGAGAAACCACCGAAGACAACTGAATGAGGTGCACCGATCCGTGCACATGCCAACATTGCAATCGCTGCTTCTGGAATCATCGGCATGTAAATAGCAACACGATCGCCTGCTGTAATTCCAAGTTCGATAAGAGCGTTCGCCGCTTTCTTAACATCTGTTAATAATTCTGAATATGTAATATCGCGAGAGTCACCAGGTTCGCCTTCAAAGTGAAAAGCAACTCGATCACCGCGTCCTGCTTCAACATGGCGATCCAATGCATTGACTGTTGCATTTATTTTTCCTCCGACAAACCATTGAGCAAATGGTGGCTGCCAATCAAGAACTTGATCCCACTTCTTACTCCATGTTAATTCTTCAGCTTGCTTGGCCCAAAAAGCTAGACGATCAGATTCGGCATCCTTATATAAAGAGGCTTTTGCATTTGCTGCCGCGCTAAATTCTGTGCTCGGCGCAAATGTGCGATCTTCGCTGAGTAAGTTTTCGAGGGAATCTTTTTCTTGGCTCATAGCACTTGAGATTACTAGTTCAGCCCTATTTATCAACAGTCTTTTTTGATGAGACTTTTTTCTCAGGCAACGTGGTGAGGATACGCACTCAATTCATCCAACAAATTCCAACGAAAGAAGAGAACTATGGGCTTTGCCGCATTCCTCCTCGCATTTATCAAATTTCTCATGAACCCAACGATGATCATGGCCTTTGCCAACCTTTTATCTAAAGCGCTCAAAACCCTTGGCTAAGGCGCGAGGCTGGAAACGCCTCAATAAGTAGGCGTAATTTCCGAGTTAGTGCCAATTAGTGAGAGGATACGTCGTAAGCCTCTCATCGGCCCAATGGTGCGCACGGTATGAGATTTACACCTTGAGCCGAATAATTTGGAGCCTAAATGCCAATTGCAACCCCCGAAATTTATGCCGAAATGTTGGATCGCGCTAAAAAAGGCGCCTTCGCATATCCAGCAATCAATGTTTCATCATCACAGACCATCACTGCAGCTATTCGTGGATTTGCCGAAGCGCAATCAGATGGAATTATTCAATTTTCATGGGGCGGTGCTGAATATGCATCTGGCTCAACAATTAAGAAGATGGTCGATGGAGCGGTAGCGCTCGCCGAATACGCACATATCGTTGCTAAGAATTACAACGTACATATTGGTATTCACACTGATCACTGCCCAGCTGAAAAGCTCGATGGATTTATGAAGCCACTACTCGCACTTGGCGCAGAGCGAATCAAGTCAGGTAAAGCACCACTATTCAACTCACATATGTGGGATGGCTCAGCAGTTGATATGAAAGAAAATATGAAAGTTGCTGCAGAGATGCAGAAGATGTCAATTGCCGCAAAGACAATTCTTGAAATTGAAATTGGTGTTGTCGGCGGAGAAGAAGATGGTGTTGAAGCAAAGCACGATGCAAAGCTCTACTCGACTCCTGAAGATGCACTTATGACTATCGAAACTTTGGGTTCTGATCCGAGTACTCGTTACATGGTTGCTGCAACATTTGGAAATGTTCACGGTGTTTATAAGCCAGGAAACGTTGTATTGCAACCAAAGATTCTTCGCACACTGCAAGATGCTGTTTCTAAGAAGCTTGGACTTCCTGAAGGAAGCAAGCCAATGGACCTTGTTTTCCACGGTGGATCAGGCTCGCTTCTAACTGAAATTCGCGAATCACTCGACTACGGTGTTGTGAAGATGAATATTGATACTGATACTCAATATGCATTTACACGTCCTGTTGTTGATCACATGCTCAAAAATTACGACGGCGTTCTCAAAATTGATGGCGAAGTTGGAAATAAGAAGTCTTACGATCCACGCGCATGGGGCAAAGCCGCAGAAGCTGGCATGGCTGCACGTATTGGTGTTGCTTGCGAAGATCTTCGCTCAACTGGCACATCACTACTCAAGTAATTTCACTGTAAGAGAAAGGCTTTACCGATGCCTGCGATAGTTCTTCTTGGCGCTCAATGGGGCGACGAAGGCAAGGGTAAAGCTACAGATATTCTCGGTGACCGCGTTGATTATGTTGTTCGTTATCAAGGCGGAAACAACGCGGGTCACACAGTTGTAATTGGCGATCAGAAATATGCACTGCACTTATTGCCTTCTGGAATTTTGAGTCCAAACGTAATTCCAGTAATTGGTAATGGTGTCGTGATTGATCCAGGTGTGCTGCTTGAAGAAATCAGAGGATTAACGGAGCGCGGTATTGATTGCAGCAAGTTAGTAATTAGTACTAATGCACATTTGATTACTCCATATCACCGCACAATCGATAAAGTTTCAGAGCGCTTCTTGGGTAAATCAAAGATTGGAACAACTGGTCGCGGTATTGGACCTGCCTATGCAGACAAAATTAACCGAATCGGTATTCGTGTTCAGGATTTGTTTGATCCATCAATCTTGCGTCAAAAGCTTGAAGCAGCGCTTCGCGACAAAAACCAAGTACTTATCAAGGTTTTCAATCGAAAAGATATTGAAGTCGATGAAGTTCTCACAGAGTATTTGGCATATGCCGAAATTTTGCGCCCATACGTCGCCGACACTGTTTTGCTTTTAGATCAAGCACTCAAAGCAGGAAAGCAAGTGCTGCTCGAAGGTTCACAAGGAACACTGCTCGATGTTGATCATGGAACATATCCATTCGTAACATCAAGTAACCCAACTGCAGGCGGTGCTTGTACAGGTAGTGGAATCGGACCGACAAAGATTGGTCGCGTTATTGGAATTGTTAAGGCATATACAACTCGTGTTGGTAGTGGACCTTTCCCAACTGAATTATTCGATGAAGATGGCGAAAAACTTCGCACAATCGGTGGTGAAATCGGTGTAACAACTGGTCGCGCACGTCGCTGTGGTTGGTATGACGCTCCTATCGCACGCTACGCAGTGCGTGTAAATGGGCTCACTGATTTCTTCCTAACAAAACTCGATGTTCTAACTGGTTGGGAAAAAATTCCAGTCTGCG
>Ga0214919_10008489_pt1 | contig 13518 bp, 9 predicted proteins | sample LL1503_MetaG_FD_177994 | JGI IMG/M metagenome (GOLD analysis project Ga0214919, IMG submission 177994) | Freshwater microbial communities from Lake Lanier, Atlanta, Georgia, United States - LL-1503 | ecosystem: Environmental > Aquatic > Freshwater > Lake | place: USA: Georgia | collected 2015-03-15
GAAGTTGATTCATTGTGTGAGCCTACCTAAATCCTTACAAACCAGCTTTAGCCAGGGCTCCTTGCAGGGATGTATACCAACCGTAGGAAGTATAAGAAGCACCAGATGCTCCTTGAATATTTGCACTTTGCGCAGCCAAAGTCTGCTTCTTCAAAATAGGCAAAGCCATGTTGGTCCAGCGATCATTGCGCCCACTAGGTGCTTGAAGGGCAGTTGCATCAACAATCTTTCCGTCCTTTACAGTGATCTGTACTTGCACGTTTCCGTAGTTAACGTTAACTGTTGGTCCAGCAAAAGTTCCTGTAACACCTTTAGGTGCAGGTGCTGTAGTAGTTACAGCAGCTGCTGTTGCAGAAGTAATTGGGGTTGCCAAGGCAGATGCAGTTGCCTTCTTAGTTGCAACTGGCTTTGTTGTTGCACTCTTACTGGGTGCGGCTTTAGTAGCAACAGCCTTGGGAGAAGTGGAAGTCGTTGCAGTAGCTGCTGCTATGGGAGTTGATGTAGCCATGGCAGGGCCACCTAGTGCCAAAGACTCAGTAGAAGAAAACTGCGGCGGGGTAATAACCATGACCGCACCAAGGCCACCTATGGTGCCTCCTGCAATCAATAACGCCCGCTTCATCTAATACCCTCACTTCATTTCTCTTGTTCAATCTCTCGAATGGTTCAACAGCCATATACAAACCCATCAACCTGAAAGTTTTCTGAGAACTACCGCAATTCCTCCCCAGAGTACCAAAACAATGAGCGCAAACTTGAACTCTCCAGATCCTGAAAGCGTGATTCGATACCATTTCATTCATGGCTCAGATCTCTCGCAGAATTTTTTTCCTGGTTCTTGCGACTCTGTTGCCAGCAATGGCCAGCGATGCTGTTGGTGCTTCAAAAACTACTAAACCGACGCCTACCCCAACGCCAAAAAAGAAGACACCTTCGAAACCTTCTCCTACGCCTACGGTAAAAAAACCCACTACTAGCAAGTCTCCATCGGCTTCTGCAACGCCTTCACCAACAGCTAGCAAAATTACTGAAGGTGTCGTCATTGCAAAGAGTTCTGATTTAGCAATTCGTCAATCAAAAATCTTTTTTATTAAAGACTCTTTTGGGATTTCAACTGGTTATTCTCTAACAAGAACTTCACGCGGGGTAGTAATGGCTTGATTCCAAGTGCACTCATGCTGGAGTTCCAACTTCGATAAGTGGCTCTCAACTTAAGTGCCCTGCCCACGGATCTATCTTTAATCCAGAAAATGGTGAAGTTGTAAGAGGGCCAGCAGTTGAACCCTTAAGAAGTTATAGAACTATTGAAGCTGACGGTGAAATCAGAATAGTTATTTCTTAACCTTGTAACCTGTCGGACATTTAGGATTAGTGCCTGTCACTTTGATTGTTTTCCCATTCTTTACGCAGGTTATTGTTTTCTTCTTGCTCTTTGGGCTTGCAGATGGACTAGAAAGTGTTGAGCGCGATGGTGAAGCGCTTGGAGACGGCGTGCTGCTTGGAGACGGTGATTCACTGGCCACCGGAGAACTCGACGGACTAGGGCTAGCACTAACCATCTCTGCAGCACTGGCAGAAGTAGAAGGTGTTGGTGTCGCACTTGTAGTTACAACAGGTATCGGCTTCGGCAATAAATCCTTGTCATATACAACATTTCCAAGTGCATTCTTGACATTTGTTGGGAAATTTTCTGGCAAAGGAGTTTCGGATAAATGTTTCATCACTGAGAGAACCTCTGGTCGGAAGTTTGGAAACACTTGTGCTGCTCCGTCAGCAGTTATGCCGGCTCTGCGAGTCAGAATCTCAGTGAGAAGGCTTCGATAATCTGCTGTCACAACAAGGTCGCCATCTTTAAGTTGATTATCATCTAGGCCAGGGAATCTTCCGTGAATCTTGCCACCATTGACTCCGCCACCTGCAACAAAAGTACTGCTGCCCCAGCCATGCTCAGTTCCTGTTGATTGGTTTTGGCCAACCCTTCGACCAAATTCAGTAATGGTCACAACTGTAACTCTGGACCAGAGCACTCCAAGATCTTGTCGAAAGGCTGCAATTGAGCCTCCAAGGTCAGCAAGATATGAAGTCAGCCAACCATTTTCAAGATTTCCCATATTCGCATGCATGTCCCAGTCTCCCTGGAACTCAAGATCGACTGCTCGCACACCTATGCCTGCTTTTAACAGCGCTGCTACATCTTTAAATCTCTGGCCAGTTCCAGTATTTGGATATGTGGTTGTACTTTTAAGTGCACCGGCTTTGGCGACTTGATCCAGTGCCTGAATTGTGGACTTTGCTTGCGTTGCCCAAACGTTTTCCCAACGCCCGTGAGTGTCATCAATAAAACCTGCTAAGTCCTCAGCTTTGAAACCGTGTATGGAGTCCAACTTAAAATTATTAATTGATTCAACATTTACCGGCGCTGCTTTTCCACCGATTAGTTGTCTTGTTGTTGAACCGATTCCAACTGATTGAACCACGGAACCGCTACCAGCGACATCTAGAAAACGAGCGATCCAACCACTTCTCTTATCTTTCTCACCATACGCGGCATAGGCAACATCAGAAATCTCATCAAAGTGACTTCGCGAGTGAGTAGGCGCGCCAATCGTATTTACAATCGCAAGCTCATTGGCCTGCCACAGTGGGAGCAATCCTTTTAGGGAAGGGTGAAGTCCAAACTCTCGATCTAATGGCAACAAGCTGGCGTTTGGAATATAAATATCACCACGGGCTTTTCGCATTAAGTTCTCGTCAGTTGGTACAACGGCGCTAAGTCCATCAAATCCACCACGAAGTACAAGTGTCACAACCACATCTGGCACCTCATTTGTGGATGCAGCAAAGGTATATCGAACTCCGTTGGCAGAAAGAAGTGTCATTCCGCCAAAGAGAACTACTCCACGCAAGAACTGTCTGCGCGAGAATCCATCTCGTCCTTCAGGACACAGTGCTATTGCCTCTTCTGAAATCATCTCAGGCTCCAAACTGGAAGTTGGAATATTAGGCGAAAGATTACGGAAGTAACTTCACGATATCGATTATTCATGTCTGGGTCCGGTCCATAAGCCTTTGCAACTGCATTTTTAATCGAAATACGATCAGCGCTTCCTAACTCTTTAAAAAGTAGCAATTGAGCAACTTGATCTATCTGTCTTTCCACGTTGGTTTCACGGATTGCAAGAAGTGAATCCCAATCAGGCACACTCCAGGTATTTCCTTGGACATAGCTTCCATACACATTCCAGCGAACAACTTGCTGACTTGCATTAACCCAACTCTTGGCAATATCTGGATAGCCGTCAGGAAAAGGCCAAGAAAGTGGTGCGTGCCCCATCCTGGCTACCTCATTAGGCAGGACAGCAGGATAAGCAAACTCCCTAGTCATTCCGGGCCACCTTTGAAGGTGCGCAAAGTTAGGCCAGACATCAAGTGATCGTGCGACAGAGATGTAATCCTCACCAGGCCGCTTCAATTTCTTTCCCACCGCATTCTTAAAGTCTGGGTGTTTATATACCGCTCTTAACGTGGCCTTAATATCGCCCTTACTAGAAATGAAGGTGGATGCAATGTCGTTCATAAACTTCTGTGAGGGAACATCTTCAACAAAACGGCGCCCTAGCTTTAGCGCAATAGTCTTGGCGGTCTCAGGATGAAAAGTCAGATAGTTGAGAAGTGATTTTATTGCAGGCAGAACTTCGTCAATTGAGGTAACCGTCCTCTGCCAGCCCATCACCTTGAAGGTGCCAAAATTTTGACGGTCCTCATGCAACATGGTTGCAAAAGGTGAGATATCAGTAAGTTTGTTGCCCTGGGGGAATGGTCTTGGACCTCTTTGATACCAACGCTCTGGCCACTTTACTCTTAGTCCAGAGAACAATTTTGCAGCATTAAGAATGTCCTCTTGGGTATAGCCAGATTTTGGCGTCACCGTATGCAACTCGAGTAGTTCACGGCCATAGTTTTCGTTAGGAAGTTCTTTGGTGCTTAATTCTCCATCCAGATAAATAATCATCGCAGGATGCAAGGCGGTAGCCAATATCAAATCTTCAAAGTTTGTTAACGCGTATTCCCGAATTACGCGTTTATTAAAATCATTGGTATGCCAATCAAGTAGACCATCTTTTGTTTCATCACCAAGGGTGGTGATGTTGAAGTGGTCATGCCAAAACTCGACCATCATTTCATAAATTTGTCGTTCGGATTGTGCCTGCCGAGTCAATGTGTAGAGATGAAGAACCCGGCCCGACAAATGGTTGAAGTAAAAAATCTGTCCTTTAGCCATGTCACCCTCGGATTCAGCAAGGGGCCACAAAAAATTCATGTCTTTATGGATGTAATTGAATATCTCTTTACTAGAAACAAATGCATCTACTTCTGTGTCAGGAATCGACAAATGATTCAGTTGACTTTCAAACCAGGCGTCTAAACCACTCTTTTTAATTTCTGAAACCAGGGTTTTCGTTGGTCCATATGTGAATCTATGAAGGGCATGAATGATTGGATCATCAGATGGCGATGTTGCACCTGCGCCCCATTTAGATTCCATGCGACTAGGTTACAACTTGCCTATTTGAATTTAAAGGTATCGAATCATGGGGTTCTGGTCAGTCTAATCTGGTCATAATCACCATGCTTGAGCATCTCAATGGTTATTCCCTGAAAAGTAACTGTGTCCCCTTCGTGAAGCAACAAATCTCGTGTGGGATTCGCAAAACAAGAGTAGTTCTCTACTTGCCTGCCGTCGGGGGCAATTGGCTGGAAGTACTCATCCTGATGCCCCAACGTAGAGTCATATATATATGCGAGTACGCCGTTTCGTTCAGTCCTTGTGGTGCAAGAAAACTTCGTGACTCGCCTAGATTCCAATATCAAAGCTTTAGTTTGGGATAACGGAATCACTGCAAGTTTAATTCCTTGGGACTTATTGTCAGTGAGTGGGACAAGGGATAACTCAAGTTTGGTCAGATTTGTCGCGGCACGACAATAAACTCGATCTTCTGGCATCCAGCCAATTAAAAATCTGATCCAGCCACCTAAATCACGTTCTCCTTCGGTGACACCCTGAATTACATAGGTCATCATTGGGGTAGCAATTCGAGAGCCTCCATATTTTGCAACACCAAGACCTCCTATGTAGTGGTACATCCACCATGACCAGAAGTTTCGACCAGAGTTTGGTTCTTCAAGGAAGGTACTTGGAATTGAGAAAAGGTCTATCCGTGTACCTTCATCTGTCTTGAAGTTCTTCACTACATCAAACCAGCCATTTCCCTTAATTCCATATTCAATTATTCCTTGACCTTTGGGAAGAATGAATTGCACTCCTTGAATACCGGTGAAATCGAAATACTTGTCTGCCTCTGTAATTGCTCGCGTCCACACGCTTTGCTGCGCCGGTGAGCCAAAACCATTGTTATCTGTGACAGGAATTGCATAATCTTTTGAAAGACCAGGCAAACGAATCCAAGTTTCTTGAACCTTCCACTGAATCTTTAAGCGTCCCTCACTTGTAACATCTGCCCACTCGGAAGCGTTGTCCATTTCAATTTGGACTCTTGACAGGAAGTTAGCTTCACCTGGCAAATCAACAAAATCCAAAGGTATTAATGCCCATTTCACTACTCCGGACCCTTGATACAAAGGAGTTGCAGCAGGAAATCCTGATTTAACACCATCATTTCCAGCCTGCTTAATCTTACAAGTTTCAATATTTTCACTCGGCAAACTTGGCGGTGAATAAGTAATAGGTGAAGTCTTTTGCTTTATGACCGGATTAGTACTGGGTGTTGGTGTTGGTGTTGGTGTTGGTGTTGGTGTTGGTGTTGGTGTTGGTGTTGGTGTTGGTGTTGGTGTTGGTGTTGGTGTTGGTGTTGGTGTTGGTGTTGGTGTGGGTGTGGGTGTGGGTGTGGGTGTGGGTGTGGGTGTTGGTGTTGGTGTTGGTGTTGGTGTTGGTGTTGGTGTTGCAATAGCGACACCTTTGTTCCAAACAAGTTTCTTTCCACTCTTTATGCAGGTGTATTTCTTACCTTGGTACACAATTGTTTGAGCTGCCTTCTTACATACAGATCCCGCCTTGACTACAGCACCATTAGAGGGAACGGGCAGTAAAAGAAGCCCAAAGGTTAAAAGAGCTACCAAGTGGGTCCTGAGCCGCATAGGCAAAGGTTAGAGACAAATTACTCGCGATGGAAAGCAAAAGCCTCATCATGGAATCGGTTCTTTGGCCCACCCACATCTTCAAATGCATTACGCACTGCGCTCACCAGAGGCTCTGGACCACAGATGTAAACATCTGAGTCTGCAAACTGTGGCACAAGGCGCTTCATGGAACGTGCATCCATGGGATGGTTCTTGCGCCCCCCTACTAAGTAATGCACACGAATAGAACCACCGCTATTAAAGGCTAAGTAATCTAACTCTTCTCTTAAAACTAAATCTTCTTCTTTAGATGCTCTAAAAATTACATCCATCTGCACGCCACCACGTAGCTCTTCCATAATCGCTCTAATAGGTGTAATTCCAACACCACCACCTACTAAAACCACATGGGGGCGCGTTGAGCGCCCTGCCGTGAAAGCACCATATGGTCCTTCAACAAAGACACGTGTGCCAGGCTTCATAAAGGCTAGTGAGCGTGAGTGATCACCTAAATCTTTAACAGTAATGCGCATCAGATGCTCCGTAGGAGCAGCAGAGAGCGAATAAGGATGTGACATTAAGAAATGTCCACGTGCTAAAAAGCGCCATCCGAAGAACTGACCACCTTGGGCGCCCAGCTTGTGCAGATTACGGCCCTTCATAATCACTGAAATAACCCCAGGACCCTCAACAATAACTTTTTCTACTCTCAGGTTTACTTTAAGTGATCTCACCAGTGGCACACCAATGCGCCAATACACAATTGAAAATGCCATTAAGACAAAGAGCGCTGTCCAGTAAGCACGATTGAGTGGGTGACCAATAAACATCTGACCATTAACTACTTGGTGCATAAAGGATGCTGCAACAGCAATGTATGTGTAAACATGGATTATCCACCATGTCTCATAGCTCATCTTTGCTCTAGCCTTTTTATAAGAAGTAACCCCAGCTAGAATCATTAAAATAAATCCAGCGAGCGCAAACCACATCCACTCAAATTGATTAAGCATTCTCCATAGCTCTTTATAGAGCGGGATTGAGTCTTGTCCTGCAAAAGATAAAATTATAAATAAAACATGTGCACCTATGCCATAGAGCGACCAAGGTCCTAAGTTGCGGTGCCAAGTAACCAATCGATCGTGGCCCACGCCACGCTCCACCCATGGAATACGTGCAACTAAAAAGATGCCAACTATGGCTAGATAAGTTCCAACCAATGCAGATAAACGTGAGAAGGATGCAAGGGATGCATAGATGGATGTGAAATCACTTTTTCTCACCGTCGTTAGCTGCAAAGCTAGAGTCAAACCAAGTCCTGCCCCCAACAGCAGCGCTGCCCAATCGGTGCCAGCAGCTGAGTGCTTATAGATACGCGTTGGCTGGGTCATAGGGATAATTAGACCCTAAGAACCTGAGAGTGGTCTGAGTAAAATCGGTGCTTTATAGCAATAATTCACTTACCTTGGAATAATCTCAGCACGCGAGGCCAATCAGGAAGGCAATTGCCACATGAGTAAAGATCGGCAGGTTTTTAGGCGCTCCTGAGTAAAACCGGTATATCCTGCTGGCTTTAAAAGGAAGGTTAACTTTCCACCTATAAAAGTCTTTTTAGAGTAAATTTTGAATCAAACTAATCTATTCACTAATTAACTAAAGTTGGAATGAATGAAGTTTGATTTCACGCCAAGCAGGCAAATTCAAAAGCTTGGCATATGATTCGGGACTTACAAATCTGGATTGTACGGATCTAAGCGTCGCATTTGTTTCTTAGCTCGCAGTATTTCTCTATAATCAGCAGATTGAATAGCAGCCCATGCGCTCCAAACCTCAAATGAATCTGGATAAGCAGATGATGCTTTTCGAAGCACCGAAATAGCTTCATCATTTAAATTATTTTCCTTCAATATTGCGGCAACGTATAGGAACCTTGATCTGTCAAACGGTTTTATTGTTGCTGATGATTGGATTACTTTAGGGTCTCTTGTTTCTAACGCATGAAGAAAATTCCCAGCTGCTGCATATGGTGGAAGGGCAATCGCGAAGCCGATAGCACTAAACACCACTGAAAGAGTAATGGCATTTAAACTCTTAATTCTCTTTTCTGACTTCTTTTTGTGCACTTTCTTGGGTTTGGATTCAGAATCTGTAATACGGGTGTTAATCTCATACCCGATGATCAGTCCAGACGCTATCCATCCCCACACCCCTATTCCGAGTTGATTTATGCTGATTAATGACTGCGCCTGATAGGCAACCCATGCCGTGACAATAAATAAAAATTGAACATCCACTTTTGAAGTTCTTTTAATAGCTCGAAAAACTGAGAGCAGAACAAAACATTGAATTGCAAAGTAAATGAGTAAAAGAGGAACCCCTCCGCCAGCGCCGATATCTAAAGGAATACTGTGCGCTGAGTCGGCGACTATTCCTGGATTAAATCTAGCAACTTCAATTGTTCGGGAGCGCCTATACCAATCTCCAAACCCATCCATCCCAACTCCTACAAATGGGTGATTGGCCATCATTTCTATCCCAGCACTCCAGTAAAAACCCCGTGCTTGGACCGAGCTCTTGTAAACAATGCTGTGCAATGGTCCCTTATCTAGAAGCCCCAAGAATACTAAACTGGCACCAAGCATAAATGTTGAAGTCAAAGTCCATCCCAAAATCTTCTTCTTTTTCATATAGGTCAGTATTAAGAGACCCGCACCTAAGCCAGCAAAAAAAGTATAAAAGCCTTGATCTGAACTCAACTTCATATTATAAATTTCCAAGCCAACAGCCAAAAGAAGTATCAACTGGATATACACCTTTCGAGAACCCAAAATTGCATACCAAACAGTCACGCATGCAGCTATGCCCATAAATGCAGACTGAAAATTTGGGTTGCCAAATGTCCCAAAAACATTGGAGCTGTAGGCATTGTCAAATTTATAGAAATCAAATCCTTCGGATTGGAATACTCCGTAAATTGCCAATAGGCATCCAGATCCCATTAATACAAATACAAATAATTTAATCACCGACATTCGTGATGAAACTATGCTTGTAATCAGTAGAAAAGTTAGAGACAGATAGGCAACAAATCCGGTATTTCGTAAAGAGACACCATAAAATTTCAAAGCAAAGGTTCTCTTATCCAATAAGAATACAATAAGTAATTGGACAATAAATAAAGCAGCTATCATAAGAATCGCCTGATTTGATTTAGAAAATACTCTTGGTGCCTGTGAAAGAACTAGTCCAAAAGAAATGAAACTGCAGACTATCAACACGCAAAGCTTTGGTAAGTTTATGGGGTCTATTGAACCCCTGGTTGAAATTGTCAGTGTTACAAATAGAGGGGTCAAAAGAACGCAGGCAGGTAGGTAATTGTCCCAAACTCTATTCTTCATAGCATCAGGGTACTTAAATCTTTTGTAAAAAGCCGAAACCCGGCTTCCTCTTACGAGGAAACCGGGTTTCGATTCTTAGACCAGATCAAAGGGGGCAGATTATGCCTTTACCTTCTTCTGGATCTTGATTACTAGATTAGTTAGAGCAGTTAGCTGAGCCTTCAACGCTGAGATCATCTCTGATACCTGTGTTGAAAGTGCTGCAACTGCATCTGCTGCATCCTGAGCTGCTGCTGTTGCTGCATCTCCGGCTTCAGCTGAAGCGTTAGCTGCATCAGTTGCAGCGTTAGCTGCATCGGTTGCCTCTGTTGCTGCATCTTGAGCTGCTTGAGCTGCTTCAACTGCTGCTGCTTGAGCTGCTGCTGATGCTGCTACTGCTGCTGCTGATGCTGCAGTTGCTGCTGCAGTTGCCTTTGCTGCTTCTGCAGTTGCTGCATTAGCTGCTGCTACTGCTGCTGCAGATGCTGCAGTTGCTGCTGCAGTTGCTGCATTAGCTGCTGCTACTGCATCAGTTCCAGCCTTTTGGGCTGCTGCAGTTGCTGCATTAGCTGCTGCTACTGCATCATCAGTTGTCTTTAGAGTTGCTCCAGTAACAGTGAATGACAATGTAACTGACTTTACTGGTGCTGAGTAACCTGTTAGGACCTCATATGAACTGGCCCAAGCATTAGCGCCAGTTGTAGTAGGTGCGATTGTGATGGTTCCGCTTCCTGCAGTTGCATCAGCAAGTACAGTGAATGCAAACGTACCGTCTACACCTGAATCAACTGTCTGTGATAGAGCCTGGCCAGCAAGGCGAACCTTGCCAGAAGCTGTAGCAGTTAGAAGTGATCCTGTTGTATCAACAACGTTTCCAAATAGGTCTTTTACAGTAATTGTAACTACACCTGTTTGACCAGTTGTAATTGAAGTTGAATCAGCAGCTGCTGACACTGTGTAGTAATCAGTCGCTGCGTTGTATGCATAGAACTTCATTGTTGTTGTCTTATCACCTGATGTTGCTGTAATTGTGTGTACACCTGTTTTGCGTGCAAACACATAAGCTGATCCAGTTGATGAAACTACAAGTGAACTCACTCCATCAGCAATATCACAATCTGCTGCATCACAAATAAGTGCACCCGCATCAGCAGTATATGTAGTGCTGTTTGCAGGAACGTTTGTATTTGTTAGCCGGATTGAGTCAGATTCAGCTGCCACTGTTGCCACACCAGTTGAAACTGTGTAGTAAGAAGTACCAGTTTGATCTTCGATATATCCTGCTGTAGGAACATAGATTGCTGCAATCTTAGTCAACGCTGTTGCAAGAGTTGAATGCAACACAGGAGTAAGAACTCCAGCACCTGACTGACCAGTTAGTGCAGTAGACATTGATGTAATTCCACCAGATGTTGTGTAAGTGACTATCGTTGTTTCAGTTGCAGTGATTGCATTGATACCAGGATAGCTAGCTTGGTAGCTGTATGTCTCAGACCCACCAGTAACTACAGTGGACAATGGTGAAACAGTCACAGTTGCGACACCGGAAGCATTGGTTGTTCCAGTTGAAAGCAATGTAGTTCCACGGAATGACTGAACTGTCCAGCCAGCTCCAAGGGCTGCCCCAAACTGATCTTCTACAGTTACCTTAATTGAAGTAGTTGCAGCTAGTGCACGTACTAGGTTTGCACCTAGATCTGTAGTGATTGTGCCAGCTGTTGCAGCTGCTGCAGTCTGAGTCACAACAAACTGTGTGAGAGCAACAGTTGCATTGGCAACAGTGACCTGATTAACAGTAAGTGTTGCTCCCACTAGAGTTGCATTTCCACCTAGTGTGAATGAAACAGATGCAGTGCCTAGAGAGCCTACGGTTGCATTCTTGTATTGGGTTGTTGTGTATGCAACACCATCTACAGTTCCAGCTGAAGCTACTGCGCTAAAACGCAATACTGAACCTACAGTTGCATGAGTAGCTTTTACAGTAACTACAGAAGTACCTGTGCGCACAGCTTGTGCACGTGTACCACCAGCAAGTGTTCCAGTTGCTGCTGCTGCATCAGCTGGCGCTGTAAGCACCATCTGAGTTACAGCTGTTGCATCAACTACTGTTGCATCTGTTGTAACTGTTAGATCTTGAGCAGCAAGTGCACCAAGTGTTCCAGCTGCAGTTGTTGTAATTACTGACGCAGTGTTTGCAACTGCTGATGCAGTGAACGTAGTGCTCGCAACACCATCAACAAGTGATGAAGATGCAACAGCATATACGCCAGCTGAAAGTGCTGACGCTGTTCCTGTAAGAGATGCAGCGATAGTACCTGTAGTTGCTTCGAGAGCGAAGCTATCAACTAGCAATGGTTGCGTTGTGTTTCCAGCTGAGTCCTTCAAAGTGACTGAATAGGTTGAAGTTCCTGAAGGAGAAACGCTTGAAGCGGTTACTGCAGATGTGTAGCTCGCTACAGCTCCACGAGTCGTGAATGAGAAATTCACTTGATTCTGAAGAACACCTGCACGATAAACCTTCAAGTTACCAGCATAGGAACCTGAAGTATCTGCTTGAACAGCTACCTTACCATTGGTTGTAGTCTGGTTGGTTAGTGCAACACCAGCTGCACCGCCTGCAGTAGTAAGAGAAGCAGTGCCAGCTGCGCCAGCTGCGCCCCATGCATTTAATGCAGTTCCGATTTCGTCACCGTTATCAATCTGAACCAATGCAGATGCACTTGGTGCAGAAGTTAACGTGATTGTTACTGTATCAGTACCGAGATGAGCGGCTGCTGAAGTCCAAGAGATTTGAGCTTGTGGGGTTGCATCTTGAGTTGTGGTTCCAAGTGTTGTCGTAAATGACACACGAACTGGAGATACTGAACCTGTTAGCGTTGCAGCAGATGCTGGCGCTACAGAAGACAGAACACCAAAGCCCAGAGAAGCAACTGCTACAAGCGCTATGCGCTTGAAAGTTGTCTTTGTAGACATTTGTTTCCTTTCGATTAGTCGATCCCTGGACGATCCAGGGTTCGGCTTTGGGTAAATTTACATTCACCCGTTTCGATGAATCGCACGTGCTGATTCACCAAATTCCCCACCGTGTATCCGGACGCGGCGAGGAAACCTATTTAGTTATTCACCTGCACTGCTTGCGCTAGTACCTGTGTCTTGCCTGCATTCATGAGAATGCGAGTCGTGATCGACTTAGGCGCATCGGCTAGGTCATAGCCGCGGGCACCTGTTGGGATCGCGAAATCTGATTCGTTGATGTAACCGATGTTGAGGGTGGCAGTTACTAGGTACTTGCCATTTGCTAGGCGATCGATAGTTGAGTCAACTGAGTTAACTTCAACTGAGCGCCAGTTACCCAACCAGCCGATATTCACGCCACGGTTTGTGTAGCGAGTACCGGTTCCATCAACTGTGAGTAGTTGATCGATAAGAACGTTTGGACCAGTTGATGCTGTGATGAACTGGTTATTGATAACAATTCCATCTGCGCCCACTGTTGAAGTTCCCTTAGTCACGCGAGCAACGCCGGCAACGTTATTGGCATCGGTAACTGAGAAGCCTGTTGGGATGCCATCTTTATCTAGACCAAAGAATGAAAGCGCTGCAATCTTTACGTTCATTGTTGCAGCTTGTGCTTTCTTAGCAGCAGCAGTTGCTGCAGCTTTAGCAGCAGCTGAGGCTGCTGGTGATTGGCTAGCAGTGGTTGTTGGCGCGTTTCCTGCAATAGCTGACATTGATGGAACTGTTGAAACAACGCTTCCCTCATTGCCAGTCATTGAGTTAAAGCCAAGGAAAGCTGTAATAACAAGGAGGAGAGAAAGAGCTGCCTTAGATGACTTTTGAGCGATCTGGGCTGCTTTTTTATATGTTGTTGAAAGTGCGTTGAGCGCGGTTAAGCCAGTTGCTTCATCAACGACCCACTCTTCAAGAACGCGCACCATTGACTTGCGAGCGCGGGCCAAGATGTGGCGAACATTTGCTGGGGTTGTGTTAAGGGCAGTTGCGA
>Ga0214919_10008491_pt1 | contig 13516 bp, 18 predicted proteins | sample LL1503_MetaG_FD_177994 | JGI IMG/M metagenome (GOLD analysis project Ga0214919, IMG submission 177994) | Freshwater microbial communities from Lake Lanier, Atlanta, Georgia, United States - LL-1503 | ecosystem: Environmental > Aquatic > Freshwater > Lake | place: USA: Georgia | collected...
CAAGAATTTCTAAACTATCAACAGGATATGGGTCAAATAATCATTTGTCATTGGAAAGTCAAGATCATGAAAATAGGAAATTTATTTTAGATAATAATTTGAAAATTTTTAAGAGTTTAAAAGAAGTGGGCTCCTCGTATTTAAAAAAGCAGTATGATTTGATAAATATTTTAAAGAATTGTAAAAATAAGACATTGGTTGTTTATGAAGCATCAAGATTAAGTAGAAATGTAATAAATTTTAAAGAAATTTATGATATTTGTTCTAAGCAAAAGCATGATATAGCAATTGTGAATATGAATAAAATTTTTCAACATGATAATAATGATAATTTTGAAATTCTTTTAAAACTTATTGAAAAATCAGAGAATGAATCTAGAGAAATTGGTCAACGAATTTCAAGAACATTGAGATATAAGAAAAGTATGGAAGTACCATGGGGGTCAAATGAAAATGAGAATGATATAAAAATATTGATACAATTACTAGGTGCAAAAAAATCTTCTATAAAGAGAATAAAAAAATTAATAGAGAAAGTGGGAAATATTGAAGGTAAGGAAGAATTTGCTATAGTTGAGTATTCTAATGGATGTGCAGGTTATGATCGAGAAATAACAGATTTCTTACCATATCCAATGACAACAAAGGAAATTATAGCGGTTTTAAATGAATATGAAATAAAAAAAAGAAATATAAAGTTTAAGTCGTCAGATATATTTAAAATTTTAAATGAGAATATTGATAATTTAGGTATAAATAGATTACAGATAAATAGTGAAGATAAATGGATGTGTTTATATTATGATCCTAATATAGGTCTTCCACCAGATGTTGTTCTTCCTAAAGAATTTATTTTACCAGATAGACCAATGATGTTATATATTCCCGTTTAGTTTTATTATTTTATATTCTATAAAAATATTGAGAATATAAAATAATTGTTTTTTTTTTATTAATAGAACAATCTTATTAGAACTAAATACACTAAATATATAAAAATGAGAAATATAATAACCATTATTGCATTACTATAAGTTACATTTGAACCAATCTTATTTTTAACAAAACATTTCATGCATTTACATCTTTTTCTATGTAGTTCATCTTGTGAATCCATTTCTCCAGTAATATCGTTTGTAGAAGAAATAGCTATAACTTCTATTGGGTTATTTTCAAAATTCTCCTTTCCACTTCCATGATCTATGCTACCATCTTTATTTAAATAATACATTTTAACTTTTTTTTATTAAAGATTAGATTTTTTTAAAACATTGTTTAAAAAATAATTAACAATGTATAAAAAAATGTTTGTCACATTTATAACATCAATATCTTTTATTTTTGGTGGATATTATTATATAAAAAAATTACACCCAGAATATATAAAAATAAAATATCAAAAATGGGTTAATTTAAATTCAATGATGTCAACTAAATACAAGTCGCCAGTCATGGTGAAAATTATGAGTATATATATGATTTTTAAGTTTTTTTATTTACAAACCTTACAGTATTTAACAAGTACTGTTGTAAAATTAGATAAAAATAGTTATGAAATTTCTTATCTAATAAATGGGAAGATTTATAAAATGGTTGTAAAAACTGATAGAGGTCCTTTAAATTATTACAAAATTTTAAATGATAAAAATGAAAATATCACGGATGAAATTTCTCAATATTATGGACCACATTATAAAAATCAAATTAAACTAACACCTGAATTTTTCAAAACGTCTAGTGTAAAATTGGTCTTTTTTGATGAAACGGAGAAAGTTTTTACAAACAATGATAAGATCGTTTTGTAAAAATAATTATTTTTATAACTAATTATTCTAGTTATAAAAAAATATATTTATTTTTTGATATCTGTAACCTTTACTTTTTGCATTTCAATATTATTACCTTTTCTTGCTTCGAGAATTTCATTTAAAACATTTTTCGCGTTCAAAATTCCATGTGATTCCAAAATTTTAATTGATTCTTGTTCTGCATTTTTCTTGCCCCCGGGAATTCTTTTTTTTTTATTTTCAATAATAATTGCAGTATCCTTATCTTTTACACCAGGTATATTTTTTTCATTTAGGTAAGAAATAATATCTTTTTCTAGTTTCATTGCTCTTTTTTTTAGTTCACTACTAACACCTTTTAGACGTTTTATTTCAGTATTGATTTCTTTCAGTTCTGTTACATAATTTTGTATTGACATTTTATCTATTTTCATTAAGAAAAATTCTTTTTTAAGTAATATTTTAAATATTGTCAATATCGATTTCTTTTTTTTCTTGTACAATACCGTCCTCTTCATCACTCTCATTTGTAAAGTCAAATCCGTTATCTTTAGTTTCTTCGACATCTTCATATAACTTTATATTGTCTGGAATTTCATTTTCTTTTTTGAGATAATTTATCTCTGGAATTTCATATTTGTATATTATATCAGCCTTTGATTGTTCAAATTCTCTTAAACTTACTAAAACTACATCGTTCATCTTTATCCAAACTTTTTTTCTCATACTTCCTCTGATATGACAGAGTCTGGTAACACCATCGAAACACAAAACTTCTAAACGACAGTTTCCTAAAAGTTTCGTAACTTGACCATATTCCTGATCTTCAGATTTCTTATCAACATGTTTAGTGCTTTTAAAATCTTCGGTGCTTGTTTTAGAATCATTTTTCTTTTTCTTATGCGCTTTACCGCCTTTGACATTTTTTTTAACCATATTTAATATCTCTGTTTGTTGTAAGATATTAAATCTATAAATGATAATAAATCAATTTTTCTAATTTTTATAAATCCATTTATAGTATATATTTTCTATATCAATTAAATTGTAAGATAATTTTTCAGGTTTTATGAAAAATTTTTTGTTGTATTCTTCGATTAGTCTTTCGGCAGTTCCTAAAAGATTTTTTTTTGTTTCTTTCATTTTTTTACAAACTAAACAAGGTGCTTTATTAATTTCTTTTGTAAAATAAAAATGATGACAAGAATCTTCGAAATAAACATAATTATTACCAATTTTCAGTTCTTTGAAAAGATTTTCATGTATTCTCAGTAATTCTTTTTGTGAATATGGTCTTGTTGGAGGTATATATTTTAATTCAAGTATTGACATTTTATTTTTAAATTTTGTCTTTTAAGTTAAAAAAAACTTATTTAAAAGTTATTATTGTTTCAAATGTTTGTAATGCATTTATAATTTTTCCTCTACTTTGATAAGTATTTGAATCTCTTTTTTCAGTGTGTAATAATGTTATGACTATAGAAGGTATATTTTCGCAATGATAGGTACTAAATTTTTCATTTTTATCAACACGTTCAATAATTTCATCTAAAGGTCCTTCCATTTTTGCTATATATGAATGTGTCAAACATGTGTAAATCTCTGGTAATCTTCTAGTTTGTAAGGAAATCCAGTTAATTGTTCTTAATTCTTCTACTGTACCTATACTTGAATTATTTCCATGTGTAATACATAAAATATATCTATTTTCATTAGTAAGAAGACTATAAACTTTACATGCATACATACTAAATTTTTGGTGATTTGTATTTTCAGTATCTTTGACTTTTGTCATTGTCGGATTATTAAAATATTTAACAAAATAAGAATAAATATTTTCATGTTCAGGTTCGTAGTCATCTATTAATTCACCGTAATTCATTTTTCTTTTTATATTTTTTGAATTATATCTTTAAAATATTATTTTTAAAATATATAATAAAAATGTCTTATTTAAATATTTACACTACAAGAAAAGATTTAGATACAGGTGGTTATGATGTTACTGGTTTCAATAAGTATTCTACAACACTTCAAACTAATAATGGAGTTCTTCCGACAACAAATTATTATAATGATAATGACACAAAGTTTTGTAATTATAAAAGTAAATGGGATGATGAAAGTCGAATCGATGAGTGTATAGATTGTGTTTCAAATTATGGATTTTATGGTGATAGACAATTTTATTGTGATGGAAAATGTATGAGTAAACATAATGTCGGACAAGTTTGTACTGATGGAAGTCTTGTTGCAAGAAATATAGCGCAATGTTTTAATCCATGTTACGCTTCTCTCCCCGCAACATTAGGTACACAAATTTGTAATACCGATGTAGATTGTAATATAAATGAAGTTTGCGGACTAGATGGATTTTGCGAAGCACATCCTTATATAACTAGTTATAAAATAGGTAATTCAGGATACTCTGGATACTCTGGGTATACGGGATATACGGGATATACGGGATTCACTAGAAATAAGAATCATAAAGTAGTAAGAGAAAAGTTCAACTCACTTGGACAAGAAGAAACAAATGTTACTACAATAGATAAAAAAACAAATAATATGTTTATAGGTGTTTTATAAATTAAATTTAAAAATTTAAAATAATAGAATAAACAAAATATGTCTAAATTAAAATTAGATAATGATTTTTTTAATTTTTCGTGTCCACATTGTTTAAATGATATTACTGTTCATAAAAATGAATTAAATTGTCGTATTTTTAGGCATGGAATATATAAAGATAGCTATAAACAAATTGATCCGCATACATCAAAATTAGTATGTGACGATTTGGTATTAAAAAATAAAGTCATAGGATGTGCAAAACCATTTGAAATTATAAATGGTTTAGATGGTAATTTGGTTGCAGTAATTTGCGACTATAAATGAAATTTATTTAATTAATTTACCGAATATATCCTCTAGAACATTAAAATTTTTTCTACAAAGTGGACAAGTATTATTGTTTTTAGCCCATTCAATTATTGCTTTTGTATAAAAACAATGTCCACAAGATAATTGAGAAGTATAAGGTAATCCATAATAATTTTCACCAGGTCTTAATCTACTAAATGTGATACCACATATTTTATCTTTCCCCCATTTTTTATTGTACCACATTTTTTATTTTGTTGTTGAAATATATTATTTTTAAATAATATATTTTTTTTATATTCCGTATTTTAGTTTATCTTCTTTAGAAATGTAACTTGCCAAATGTGAATATGATATATCGGGGCATTTTAATTCTTTTAGTTTTAAAACAAATCCTAGAGTCATTAAGTTTTTATTTGGATGTGCAGTTTTTAGTTTTTTCTTCAACTTTTCATCTATAATTTTAGACATACCAAAATCAATTATAAATAATTTGTCATCTTTGAACATATAATTTAAAATATTAGAATCAGCATGAAAAACGTTAGCATCGTCCAATTTTTTAAAAATATTATAAATTTGTTGCTGTTGTGATTTAGTCAAAATACCGTTTTGTTTTTTCATTACTTCGTATAAATGATTTTCAAGTCTTTCCATTACAATAAAATTATTTTCTAAATCAATATCAATCACTTTGGGACAAATTCCAGTTTTAGATGCCATATTTTGACAATTTGCTTCATGTAATATATTTTTTTTTGATTTGGTCTTTTTAAATGTTTTCATTGCAAATTCTTTTTTATCCTTTTTTCGTTCAACAAGAAAAGTTATTCCTTCTTTTCCAGCATCTCCTAATTGTTTGATTATATTATACTTCTGATTAGATTTATTTTCTTCTTCCTTTTCTTTAACAGAATTTTGTTCTTCTTCATTTTCTTTGTGACTACTAACAGATGATTTTCTTGGAAGTTTATACTTATCATCAATCTTTTCGTACTTATTATAAAATAATATAATAAGTGATATTAAATCCTTTTTATTTTTGTATTCTTTAATTTCCAACTCATCTGCAAGTTCTTTTAAATGCAAATAATTTTGTTTTTCAAAAAAAGAATAGTCCATTTTTTTATTTCTTATAATTTATTTTCTATTTTTTAAAGTGAAACAAAAAAATTCAATTTAAATTAAAAGAAATAAAAAAATGAAATAATTTTCAAAAACATATTAATTTAAAAAAAGCAATGAGCGTTGTAAAAAAAACAAGAAAAAGTAAAAAATACAATTTTGTTTTGAAGAATATTAACACTGATAAAATTGATCAAAAATATGGAATTAGTATAATGTCTAATTTGTCACAAAATGATGAACAGCCAGTAAACACTACAAAACTTTCAGAATTAAATGATATTTATTCAAGTAATCAACCTGATTCTATTTCATTCTTAGATGAAACTAAAAGATTATATCAATGTTATGTTTCCATGATTGACTTTCACACAGGTGATAATATAAAAAATTTGAATTATAATTGTTTTTGGTGTAGACATCCTTTCCAATCAGATCCAATTGGATGTCCTATTCGGTATGTATCTAATAAAGGAATAAAAACATATTATTCGGAAATAAGTAAAGATAAGTATATTATAAAAGAACATATTACAGATCATAAGAAAACATTACTGACATCGCAAAGTAATTTTATTTTTATACCAATAAAATCAAATAATTCAAATATAACATTTGAAGAAAATTCGCATTATATAACTGATGGTATTTTTTGTTCATTTAACTGTTGTAAAGCATTTATAAATGAAAATAATCATATTTCAATGTATGAGCATTCTAATTTTTTACTAACTAAATTATACAATGAATTTACTAACTTTTTTAAAAAAGATAATGTAAAGAATATTAATCCATCACCACATTGGAGACTTTTAAAAGTTTATGGTGGTCATTTAACTATATCTCAATATAGAGAAAGTTTTAACAAAATTCAATATGAATTTCATGATATGTTATCTCTTAAAACAAAATTTAAACCATTAGCCACATTATTTGAAGAAAAAATTAATTTTTAAGATATTATCTTTTTAATATTAAAAATAAATATTAAAAAATGAAGATTATATTTAATCAGAACGCTTCTTGCTTCTCTTGCTTCTCTTGCTTCTCTTGCTTCTCTTAGAAGACTTGAGCATTTCTTCCAATGCATGTTCCAATTTCTTCAACTTTTTAGACTTTCTTGACTTTCTTGACTTTCTTGACTTCTTTGACTTTCTTTTCTTACCGTCAGACTTCTTTGACTTCTTTGACTTTCTTTTCTTACCGTCGGACTTCTTTGACTTCTTTGACTTTCTTCTTTTCTTACCGTCAGACTTCTTTGACTTCTTTGACTTCTTTGACTTCTTTGACTTTCTTCTTTTCTTACCATCATTTTGAAACAAAGTTCGTAAAATTAGATCAGCATTTGGTTTTTGAAGATTGTCAGATATTTGACCTATTTGATCTGATACTGTAGTATATTGTACTGTCCCAGCTCGATCAACATAACTTGCATTTTCATCAAAATTAGTGTTTTCATCGGCAACATTTTTATGACATTTTTGCAAATAAAATGCAACTATTGCATTTTTTGCAAGATCAGAAACACCTGGGTAATGATGAGTTCCATATCTATAAAGAACATCATTAACCCAAAATCTGAATTGACTATTTCTTCCAATAGCAGAATGTTTTTGAACATATTCTTGGTTGTAAAATTGACACAATATTTTCCAAACATTATTATTACTTTTGGGAATTTTTGCTTCTTCTCTAAATTGTTCCAAATAGTCATTATCGACACCAATAGCTTTCATCAAAACAAATTGTTTTAATTCCTTTACATTGGCACCTGATGTATCTTTAACAAATTTTTCCATTTGTTTGAAATCTTTTACCATTTTTGGTGTTAAACCAAGATACGGAACACTCATATCCATATTCACACTATATTGATGACCTTTATTGTCTTTAACAGTTACTTGAGGAGAAAATAATTGTTGTTGCGGTTGCATTGCATACCCAAATTGTTGAGCTCCATTAAATCCATCGTTATTTTTTGTATATCGCATTTTTATTTATAAACATAAAAAAAATTTTTTTTTTTAAATAATTTTTAAAAAAAATTAAAAACAAAAAACGTAATCTCAATATTTCATATTAAACTCAAAGGAATTTGGTCTATTTTTTAAAACTTTAATTGGTGCGTGTTGTCGGAGTTTATCTTTATTAAAATCACCGTATAACGATGTCCAAATTGTATATTTATTTCTACATTGTTCATACTGAACAGTATTTTTTACATCATAAACAATTCTTGCAATAACATCACCAATCATATTTTGTATATATTGTTCTTTAGATATTGTTGAATCAAAACCAGTTGGGTAATTATAACTAGAATAAACGGTATTCATAACTTCGAAAATTCTTCTATCAGGTAAAACAATTTCTCTACCTTTTTCATCAATTCCTTTTAAAAGCTGAGTGCATTTATCAGATATAAAATCAACAACATTTTGACTAAAAAATTCATATATGTACATATTATCATTGCTATTCGATCCAATAAATTGTGTTTGCTGAAAATAATTAATATAAGTATTATCTTTACTAGTGTTCACATCACTTGGTGTTAAAAGATTTGATAAATCATCTTTATTAGAATTTGTTATAATTGTTGAAAGATTTTTATAATCATTTAAAGAACTGAATTTACTATATCTGCTCATTTTTATTCTATACTTATTTTATTTAAAATTCAATTATTTTTTCCTACATATTAGGAAAGTTTTTATTTATACTTTTATCTTCATCTTCTCTAGATTTTTTCATTTGCATTGCCGCATTTAATAAATCAAGTTTTTTTTGGTCTTTTTTTTTATTTTTTGTTTCATATTCATTATAGTCATGCGGTACTTTGTATTTCGATTCTTTTTTTTTAGTTTTTTTTGTAATTTCTTGTACAGCAAGCGGCGATAATTCTTCCATTTCATTATCTTCTTCAATTATTTTATCTATCGATGTTATTGATTCTTCTTCTTCATGTAAATGCTGTTGAATCATATTATTATTTGGGTGAGAATGTGGGTGATGGTGAGGATGTTGTTGCATTATATTATTTTGTGGAATCATATTTGGTGGAGGATGAGGATGCATATTATTTTGTGGAATCATATTTGGTGGAATCATATTTGGTGGAATCATATTTGGTGGAATCATATTTGGTGGAGGATGTTGTTGCATATTATTTTGAGGAATCATATTTGACGGAGGATGATGTTGCATATTATTTTGAGGAATCATATTTGGCGGAGGATGTTGTTGTATATTATTTTGAGGAATCATATTTGGTGGAGGATGTTGTTGCATATTATTTTGAGGAATCATATTTGGTGGAGGATGTTGTTGTATATTATTTTGAGGAATCATATTTGGCGGAGGATGTTGTTGCATATTATTTTGAGGATGCATATTTGGATGAGGATGCATATTATTTTGAGGATGCATATTTGGATGAGGATGATGTTGTTGCATCATATTATTTTGAGGAATCAAATTTTGTTGTTGAAATGAAATCCATTCATTTAATTCTTTCCCTTCATACTTTTCAACTTGATTTTGATTTTGAACTACTAATAAACAAGGTACAATATTTATTTCAATCTCAGATGATTGAATCTTTGTTCTTACAATTTCATTATCAATACAAACTAAATTTATATTTAATTTTTCAGACAAATTATTTTCTTGAATTATACCTAATAATCTTTTAGAAGGATCAGAATATTTACTGAATAGTAACATTTTAAAGCTGCTCTTATTTTCCATTGAATGTTTTTGTTATATAATTTTTAAAGTTTTTAAATATGTTATAAAAAAATCTTCATAAATTATAAAAATGGAAGACAATGGAAAAATAAGATTAAAGAAATCGGTGGAGAAAAAACAAATAAATAAACCTAATATTTTACTTGATATAGATCAAACTTTAATAGATGCAGTTCCTTTAGTTTTAGATGAGGAAGACGATGAAGAATTTTTTGATTTTCGAAAATATAAGGAAAAAGCAAGAAGATTTGATTTTGAAAATATGGATGATTATTATGTTATTTTTGAAAGACCTCATTTACAAAAATTTTTAGACTATATTTTTGAAAATTTTAATGTAAGTATTTGGACTGCTGCAAGTAAAGATTATGCTTTATTTATAATAGAACATATAATTATTGGAAAGAATGCTAATAGAAAATTAGATTATACATTTTTTTCTTATCATTGTTCCCTATCTTCAAAATTAAAAAAAGGAACTAAAGATTTAAGTATGCTATGGGATATTTACAAAGATAAAAAATATACACCATATAATACTTTTATTTTAGATGATTACGATGAAGTTTATAAAACACAACCGCAAAATTGTATTGAAGCACCAGAATTTCATTTTACTAAAAAAGGTAGTGAAAAAGATAGTTTCTTACTTGATTTAATACCTAAATTAAAAAAAATAAAAGTAAATGTTTCTAACGGTGTTAAAAATTTTATTAAATAGAAATAATATTTTAAAAATTTCAAACCAACATAACTTGTTTGAAATTCTTTTTTTTTTAGCATGAATGTAATATATCTGCAACTTTTTTACTAATACCAAATGTATTAAAAACTGTTAAATTTCCCCCTAGTGAATTTAATTCACCTTGTATATCCCATAAAAATAATCCACCACCACCATTTAATTTAACATCATATGCCCATAATAGAATCTGTTCTTCCGATGGTCCTATTCCATATGCACAACCATTATCTATACAATACCCATAAAAAACAGATGAAATTGTATAATTTAAAGCATTAAATTGTGTTATATTCGCATTTGCGTACCACGAATTAGCAATTTGAGAATCTAAATGAATATTATAAGATGCCCAGAAAACAATATCTAAATATTGCTTAACATTTAAAAAAGAAGTTTTATAATCTTGCCAACCACTAGGTTTATCAAAGACTGAAAAAGCAACCCATGTAATAAATAAATTTGGTGATTTCATTTTAAGTAAGGATAATGATTTAGTTATACTATCCGGATTTTGAAGTACATTATCGCGACACTCATAGTCAATGTCAATCCCATCAAATTTATATTTATTTATCAAACTTATAGTTGAATCAACCCATAGTTCACTATTAAAATTAATCATTCCAAACATTAAATCTTGATTTATTCCTTCTGGACCACAATTCGCTGCACCACCTATGGAAATTAAAACTGTTTGATTTTGACTTTGCAATTTTTGAATTCCATTTAAAATATTTAAATCATCTACTGGAAAATCTAAAGTACTATCTTGTTTAATTTCAGCGAAAGCAACAATTACAATATCAATCCATGATGGTACTTCTATTAAAGGAATTGATGTAATATTTCTTTGCCAATACATGGCTAGTTTAGGAATTCCTAAAACAGGTATTATAATATTCATGAAAAAATTTAAAAATTTCATACTTCTTTATATTATTATAAAATATATTTTTATAAAAATAAATCGTAAAATTTTAAGTTGTTGAACAACAAGTATATTCAAATCTAAATTGATCATTATCTGTATTACCATCAAGACCAGGTTTGTTAACAAGCTTTATTTGTGATATTGCTTCATTATCATTACACTTAATAACATGTCTGTCAAATAAATATGTCTTTTGTTTGTATTCAAATGTACCAGCTGTGGTGAATTCAGTAGCTAATTTTCTACAAGATAGTGGTTTAGTTGATTTTAAACAATTATATTGATATTGTAAATTACCATCAGCATTATTTACAAGTTTTAAATCAGACAAAACACTATTATTGTCACAATTAATGTTGTGTCTATCTAAAAATCTAATTTGCCCATTTCCGTTTGTATCGGGTGTGGTTGCTTTATATACTTTAGTTGTATCAAGTGTGCCTTCTGATGTGCATGTATAATCATACATATTTTTATCAGTTTGAACAAAATTAATCGGACCAATATTTAATAATTGTAATTTATTAATTGCGTTATTGTCACAATTTAAAAAATGACGATCTAAATAAATTGTACTTCCAGAACCAGAAAGTTGACCATCTAAATTAGATGTTCTAGTATTTTTGTTAATACCTAATTTAAATGGTTGTGATGTTGTTGATGACGGTGACGGTGACGGTGACGATGACGATGATGGTTGCCGTGTTAATATAGATGGATTATATACGAAAAAAACTATAATTGTAAAACCAACTAATAATAAAAAAATTGTCAATAAATTATTACTCATTTTAAGGATGTTTTTATTATATATATAATAATTATAAATCGTAATTATTATAATCGTAATTATTATAATCGTAATTATTATAATCGTAATTATTATATAATTTATTTGATTAGTTCCTTTTTTTGTCGCATAAAGTTAAATTATCAACATTTTTGATTTAAATATAAAAAATATGATTAAATAAAATGTTAATATCCCTAGAATATTTAGTAAATAAATATAATATTAAATTTACAGGTATACTTCATGTTGGTATGCACGAGGCTGAAGAAATTGGTGAGTATGAAAAATATATTAGTCGTAATAAAATATTATGGATTGAGGCAATGCCTGATAAAGTTAAATATTGCTTATCAAAATTTCCTTCTATATTAGTTGAAAATGCAATTATTAGCGACGTTGAAGAAAATGTTACTTTTCATATTTCTAATAATGGACAATCTTCTTCCATTTTAGAATTAGGATTACATAAATCTTTACATCCAGAAGTTCATTATATCAATTCATTTAAATCGCGAAGCAAACGATTAGATAATGTAATATCAAAATATAGTGATATACCATTCAATTTTTTAAATTTAGATATTCAAGGTGTAGAATTACGAGCCTTAAAAAGTATAGGAAATTATTTAGAAAAAGTAGACTATATTTACACAGAGGTCAATAGTGATTATGTTTATGAAAAATGTGATCTAATAGAAGATATAGATGAATATTTGAAGATATTTGGTTTTAAAAGAGTGGAAACGAGTTGGTTCGGAAATTGTAAATGGGGAGATGCTTTTTATGTGAAAGAAAAATTGTTGTAATTTAATTTTTCTTCTTCTTTAAAATTTCAATTATTTTTTTTACAAAAAAGTACATTACGATAATTAAAATAATAAAGACAAGAAATGCAAAAAGTGAGTAATATATAATTTGTCTTTTATAAAAAAGCCACTGCCATTGATCTACTAATTCTTCAGGTAAAACGTTATCTATATCTTCGTTATCAGGATTTATAATATAAACATTTAATAGTTGATCTTTACCTTTAAAAGGTTCGTACTTCCATCTTTTTACTAAACCCTCAGAGGATAACATTGAATAGCTAATTTTATTTGCAAAATCTTTATCTTCTTTTTTAGAAGTTCCTGATATAAAATTATAGAAGGAAAACATATTTAAAATTTGCGATGTAAATTTAATTTTGTGTAATCTTATAAGTAATTCATTATTTCTTTCTTTACCTAATACTGAAGTTAATTCATTATAAAGGTGTTGTTTCCCCTTTTCAAAACAATCAAAAACTTGAACTAAACGACGATTAGGTGAATTAGTATTAGTAAATACTCCACGGTGAAGTAAAGTTGAATAAAAAACCATTACATCACCTGACTTTAATTTTACTTGTTTTGTATTACGAAGTAATTTTGTAGAATCTATTAATCCTAAATTACGAAGTTTATGACTTGATTCAATAACTTCCATAACTGCGTCATCTAAATATGTTAAACAAGTCAAAA
>Ga0214919_10008496_pt1 | contig 13512 bp, 10 predicted proteins | sample LL1503_MetaG_FD_177994 | JGI IMG/M metagenome (GOLD analysis project Ga0214919, IMG submission 177994) | Freshwater microbial communities from Lake Lanier, Atlanta, Georgia, United States - LL-1503 | ecosystem: Environmental > Aquatic > Freshwater > Lake | place: USA: Georgia | collected...
AATAACATTCCAGTTAATGTTAATAATATTAGTTTGTATGGTGTTGGCTCTAGTAATTATTATATTAATAATACTGTAACAGTTTCTAGTAATATTTACCCCAAATTATTAAATATTTATTTTACAGGTATTAACCGTAATTATAATGCTACAACAGCTGTTCAAACTAGTTATACTATTTCAGGTATAGTAACTGGAGATATAATTGATATTTCAAATATTTATACTAGTAATTTTATTGATATTAATATTGGAATAAATAAGTTAATATTTATTAACAATATCAATTTAATAGGTTCTAATTATTTTAATTATGTAACTACTATTTCTGGTTATATATTTGCTAGTATTTATCCAGCTCCATTAACTTGTAATTTTTATAGTTTAGGAAAAATATATGATCATGATAGTTTTGCACCAGTAACTTATACATTAAGTGGTATATTTGGACAAGATAAAGTTACTATATCAAGTTTTATTTCCACATCAAGAATATTTACAGTTGGTAATAATATAATTGATATATCATTTATAGTAATTACTGGACCAAATGCTTTTAATTATTATGTTTTACCAATATTATCAATTAGTGGACCAATATATCAAAGACCTTTAAATATTGTATTTTCAGGAGGTACAAAAATATACGATTCAACATATTATGAATATAATTTAGCTGCAACATTAAGTGGAATATTATATTCAGATAATGTTTCAATTAGTGAATATACAACTATATTTGAATCAAATCAATCTGGTTATCAATTAATTGATATATCATTTATAATAACTGGATCTGATTCATTTAATTATTATATACCACCAATACAAGCTTATTTAGGTTATATTCAACCAAAAGAATTAATAATTACATATAATAATTTATATGGTAGTTATACTGGATTACCATATACAAATTTCAGTGTTAATTATAATGAATTTGAAGGTTATGATAATCCTAATTGTTTATCTGGTATTTTAGCATATTCAGTTTATACTAATAATATAAATAATAGTAAAAATAATATATTAATAAATGGTACTAATTGGGTAGTAGTTGGTATTAGTGGAATATCATATAGTAATGATGGTATAAACTGGTATTCAGCATCAAATGTATTTAATAATTTTGGATCAGCTCTTGCTACTAATAATAATATTTGGGTTTCTGTAGGAAGTGAAAATAATACTATTGCATATTCAAATGATGGTATATCATGGATAGGTTTAGGTAATACAATATTTAGTCAAGTTGGTTTATCAATAATTTATACACAAAATAAATGGTTTGCAGGCGGACAAGGACTTCATACATTAGCGTATTCTATCGATGGTATAAATTGGATGTCAATATCAAATAATATTTTTACTACTTGTGTACAAGGAATATATGCAAATCAAAATATTATTGTTGCTGTTGGATTAGGTTCAAATACTATTGGATATTCTTATAATGGTATTGAATGGATTGGATTAGGTACTTATATATTTGATATTAAAGGTTTAGCTGTTGTTAATAATGGTGTTACTTGGGTGGCTTTAGGTAAAGGAAATATTAATACAATGGCATATTCATATGATGGAATATTATGGATTGGTTTAGGTTTAACAATATTTAGTGATTATGCAAATTATGGTATTTGGGATGGAATTAAATTTATAGTAGTAGGTAATGGTAATAATACAATTGCCTACTCTTATGATGGTGTTAATTGGTTTGGTACTACTTTTATTGCACCTACAGGTGGTTTAGGAATATCATTTAATGGTTTAATTTATACAGTTGTTGGATATTTTGGAACTGCTACTTCTAAAGATGGTATTAATTGGTCATATACAAATTATAATATAAATATGACAATACCTTATTTTATAGAATCAAGAAAATCTATTGAATTTGTTAATCAAAATAAAATAATAGATGCTGGTACATATTATGTTTTACCTGGTGGATTATATGGAAGAAATTATTATATTATTTATAATAGTGGAATAACAAATATATCAAAAGCTAATTTACAAATAACACAAAATAATTATCATAAAATATATGATGGACTTTCTTTTAAGAATTATGGTGTAACATATACTGGTTTTATGAATACTGATACAAATATGAATTTAACTGGTGTTCTTGAATTTTATAGCAATAATGATATTACTAATGTTGGTAAATATTATATTACACCAAGTGGTTTAGTTGCTGTTAATTATGATATTGTATATAATCAAGGTGAAATAGATATTTTACAAGCTCCTTTAGTAATTAGAGCAAACAATGGAATAAAGATATATGATGCATTACAATATCAACCAAGTTATACAATATATGGTTTATTACAAAATGATAATATTAATAGTCTATCTGGTATTATTACTTTTGGAGGAAATTATCTATCAGCATTAGATGTTGGTCAATATAATATTAATATATATGGTTTAACATCAATAAATTATAATATTAAATTTATACCAGGAATATTAACTATTACAAAATCACCATTATTTATAATTGCAAATAATGATAATAAAATTTTTTATAATGATATTAGTAGTTATCTATTAATTTATAATCCATCTAATTATAATTTTAATAATAATTCAATAACATCATTAATTAATGATACAGCTAATACTTTAGTATCATCATTAAATGGATATCAAGGTCCTTGTAGTTTAAGTTTTAATCCACCATCATATTTATGTAGTATTGGATTATCAGTTATAAATTATAATAATTTAAATAAATATGAACAATACATGGTAAGTGTAAAACAAGATTTAAGTGGTTATTATTTAGTAATTAATGAAAACAATCAAACTTATAATTTTAATTATATATTACCTAATGATTCTACAGTATTAATTATAATTATATATCAAAATATGACTGTTAATTATTATATGAATAATTTATTATTGAGATCAGTTAGTAAACCTAATAGAAATAAATTATATTTGAATATATTTACTTATTATATTGGACAAACTATAAATAATATTACTTTTAAATCAGTTAGAGAATACTATAGTGGTGGTAATGGATTTTATTGTGATGGATTCAAAGGTAATGATGATATAACTAGTTTATCTGGATTTATTATTTATTTAGGTACATCACAAAGTGCTACTAATGCAGGAACTTACAGTATTATACCTTCTGGTTTTAGTTCATCAAATTATATTATTACATATGTACCAGGTATATTAACAATTAAAAAATCAATACAAAATTAAAATATTATTTATTTAAGAAAAATTTTTACACATTCAAGAAAAATTTTACATTAATTTATAGTAAGCTAATACAATAATTAAGTTTAATATATTAGATATGTTTATAATTAATAGTTAATTATAAACATATCTATAATAAAATATTATTTTTAATATATTAAAAAATATATAAAAATAATATTTTCTAGTATATATATATATATATATATGAATCTCTATATGCTTATTTATATTGGTGTACTTTTTTTTGTTTTAACTCCTGGTCAATTTATAACTTTTCCTCAAAATAGTGATCAAATAACTCTTAATGTTTCACATGCTATTATTTTTGCTATAGTATATCATTTTACTCATAAAATAGCTTGGAAAATGTCTACTGAATTTAATATGAAAATTTCTAAAAAAGTATAATATTTTTAGAGCCTCCAGTATTTTATACTCTTGAAGATTTACACTATAAATTTTCTCTGATTGTAGTTTTGTTAATTTTTTACTAGTTTTTTATTCTTATAATAATATTTATTGTAAGCATAAATAAAATAATTTTTATAATTTTCTTCTTTTATTTTAGTTATTGATGATTTTACACTTTCTTTTAATTTTGAAAATATACTTGAATTATTTATTTTGATATTATTTTTTGAAAAATCATTTGCATCTCATGAAAAAAAGTAAATTTATAGTAGCTAAAAAAATAAATATTATAGATATATTTTTACATATAATTTAATAAAATTTGATATACTTTTATTGTCTAGACTCATATATAACAACTACTTATATTGATATATTATTAATTTAAAAAAAATTTTTCATATTCAAGAATAATTTTACACTTATTTATAGTAAGTTTATACAATTAATAAATTAAATTAGTATATTATAAAAATATTATAATTATTATTATATCTAGTGAATATGTCATTATATTATTTTTAGAAAAAATAATATAAAAAATGTGTAAAATTTTTCTTGAATTTGTAAAATAATTCCTAAACTAATAATATATGGATAAAAATAAAGATAATACATCAATTGTTATATATATTTTAATTTTTTATACATTTATTTATTTATTTATTTTATTTATTTATGGAATGTATAAAATATTTTTTAAATCTGATATTTCTAGTACAGGAACAGGTGGAGGAACTGTTGGTGGAACAGGTGGAGGAACTGTTGGTGGAACAGGTGGTGGAACAGGTGGAGGAACTGTTGGTGGAACAGGTGGTGGAACAGGTGGAGGAACTGTTGGTAGAACAGGTGGAGGAACAGGTGGAGGAACTGTTGGTGGAACTGTTGGTGGAACAGGTGGAGGAACAGTTGGTGGAACTGGTGGAGGAACAGTTGGAGGAACAGATACAGAAGCAATAAAAATAGCATCAGCATCAGCACAAAGACTAATAGAATCAGCATCAGCACAAAGACTAATAGCATCAGCATCAGCACAAAGACTAATAGAATCAGCATCAGCACAAAGATTAATAGAATCAGGATTAGCTGCATCAGCAGCAGCTAAAAATTTAGATTTTATTGGTCAATTTAATGCTATTCCAAGTCCATCAAATGGTACTACTGGAGCAAATGATTGGAGTGTAAATAAATATGCAAATGGAGTATTAATTACAAATATTCCAATTGGAATGTATTATTGTATTTACCAATTTCAAATAAGTGCTAATTCAGATAATATACGTGTTACTACCGGTTTAAGTTGTGTTAGTGGAGGAACAATGTCTATTTGCAGTCATGCTTGGATGACTAAATGCGTTGGTCAAGATTATTATTATAATACACTTCCATTTTTTATAAATGTAACAAAAACAATTCAAGAATTTAGAACTAACATATATGCAGGTGGAGGTCAGGCAAAAATAAATTATGTAGGAATATATTATTCGTTAGTTAGTTTACCAATAAATAATTTACTTTCAAATAATCCAAATGTTTTAGGTAATATAATAACAATTGAACGTTCCGAACGTATAGGTGGTGTAATAGATAGAAAATTTATATCATCACTTTCTCCTGGTATTTATTATGGTATTTGGTATTGTTCAATAGGCGGTTGTGGTAATCGAACAGAAATTGGTATTTCTGTTAACACTGATGATGATAAAATTACAGTTATGGGAGGACAATGTGTGACATCTTGGTTAAGTAGTCCAGATGGAGCAGATTATTTTTATGCTACACTTCCATTTATTATAACTGTTAATTCATCAATTCAAGTTTTTACTACTACTTTAAATACAAGTACACCTGGTGCTATTTTTTATAGTACAAATATTTATTTTATGCGTATGGGTTTAGTGTCACCAAATTCTATTATTCTTTCAAATGGTAAAATGTTAGGTACAATTAGAAAAATAACATTAAAAGATCATAAAGTTTCAGGTGTTCAAGTTAAAGGTGTTATAGGTTATTCTACTCCATTAATTGATATTACAGATCTAGCAATTGGTAAATATTCTTGTATTTGGGTTTGTCAAATAAATCCTAATTGGTCAGATCCAAAATCAAATGTACGTATAACAGCTGAGATTAAGTGTACAGGAGGTGGAACAATGATATCACAATGTGTAATATCATGGTTAGGTTTGCAAATAGGTAGTGATTATTATTATGCAACGTTACCATTTTTCTTAAATGCAACTGCAACTAGTCAAGTTTTTCAAACAGGAATTTTTTCAGGTGGTGGAGAAGGAACAATTGCAAATCAATATATTATATGTACTTATATGGGGGTGTAACTAGTAACACAAAGCAAATAAATTCAGCATATATATCAAGTCAATATTTAACATGTACTTATATAGGTATATAAAAAATTTAGTAAATATAAGTTATATTGGTTTATAGTATTTCTTAATATAACAATTAGTTAAACTTTTTTATATACATTCATATAAAATATTAACTCTTAATTTTAAATTTTCTATATTTTCTTTTGTTAATAAATTACCATAAATATATAATTCTTCTAAATTATTTGGTATATTTTCTAATTTTTTTATTTTATTATGAGTGCATGATAAAATAATTAATGATTCTGGTAAATTGTCTAATATTTCAATTTTATTATTTGAACAATAAAATTCTTTTAAATTATTTGGTATATTAATTTTTGTTATACTGTTATTAGAAATATATAAAAATAATAAATTATTTGGAAGTATATTTATTTTTTCTATTTTATTATTTTCAAAAGATAAATATTTTAATTTATTACTAAAATTTATAGGTAAAATATTAATGTTATTATTATTAAAACTTAAATATTCTAATTTATTATATAATTTTGGTAATTTATTAAATTTATTATTATCAATATTTAATATTTTTAATTTATATGGTATTATTATTTTATTAATATTATTATTATAACATATTAATGTATCTATATTAATATATTTTTTATTTATATTTAATTTATTTATTTTATTGTTAGTGCAAAAAACTTTTTGTATTGATAATGGAATATATAATAATTCTGTAATTTTATTATAATTACAACTTAATATTTTTAAATTATATGGTAATTTATCTAAAATAAATAATTTATTATAATCACAATATAGTATTTCTAATTTAGAGGGTAAATTTTCAAAATAAATAATTTTATTATATGAACAATTTAAATAATTTAAATTATTTGGTAAATTATTTAATTTTTTAATTTTATTATTTTCACAATTTAAATATTCTAAATTATAAGGTAAATATTCTAGATCTTCTATTTTATTATTTTCTATTAATAATTTATTAATTTTATTTGGTAAATAATTAATATTTGTTAATTTATTTTGTGATAAATTTAATTCAAGTAGTGATTCTGGTAGATTATATATATTTGATATTTTATTTCCCATTAAATCTAATTTTTCTAATTCTATAAAATTATTTAAATTTGGTATTTCATATAAATTTTTATAAGATAAATCTATAATTTTTATACAACTATCTAAATTATTTAAATATTCATTAACATTAAATTTTGTCATGAATAATATATTTATAATAGTTAATTTTTATTTATATATAAATATTAAATAAAAATTGAAAAAAATAATTTAAGTTATAATTATGCTAAATAAAGATTAATAATGACTTCTATTAAAGATAATAGTGAAGAAATATGTCCTGTATGTTTAATAGATATTAAAGATTGTGATAAATTTATTACTCCCTGCAATCATTTATTTTGTATTTTTTGTATTGAACAAATTTATAAACTAAATGGAATAGAAATATCTTGTTCTTATTGTCGTCATAAATTTACATATAATATTAAAAATATTCCAATTTACCATAATTTTGATTATATTCAAAATTTAAATGAAAGAGAAATGTTAAAAAGTGCATATAATACAATTCATAAAGAAGAAAAATGGGAATATTTACGTAATTATTTTGTTGATAATAATAAAGGATTTGTTTCTTCTAATGATAATATTATTAATAATCTAATGAATAAAATTGATATTGATTATAATAATCATTCTGGATTTACAATGGGATTTACTATGAGAGCAATGTATTTTATTGCAAAAAATGGTGTTTTTCAATACCAAATATCCAGAAATGTATAAATTTTTATTTATAATCTAAAAAATAACAATATCATATATTTTTTTTAATAATAATTTAAAATACATAACATCTATTTTTCGATCTATTGTATTTTTAATTCTAAAATGTAGAATATCTTCTGGAAAATCAAAATCTTTAAATTCTCCATTAGTAGGAATATAATAATATTCATCATAATCTTCTCCTTCTTTATCTATTATTAAACACCATTTATAAAATTTTTTACAATTAAAATATGGTGTTTTTAATTTATTTAAAATACCACTTATAATTATATCTTCATTATATTTCATTAAATCATATTTTAAAAAATTTTGTACAATTTGATTACCAATATCACGTGATAATATTATACCAGTACCAGTAATAAAACTTCTATAGTAAAAACCACCACATGAATTAGTATTAGGTATTATATATAAATATTCAATTAAATTTGGTATATGAAATAATGTACTTAAATTAGTTCTAACTATAAATTCATAATTATATATAAAATCTATATATTCAATTGCTTTACATGTTTTTAAAATCATACCAGGATTTATAGATTCTTCTCCTTTAATATAAATATAATCATTTTCTTCAACAACTATAGCTTCTTGATTTTCTCTAAATTCAACAAAAAAATATCTTATCAGAGGTCTATAATTTTTTAAATATATTCTATGTAGATTTCTAAAATCTTCATATATTGGATTATCATGTGATGATATAATTAAAAATATACATTTATGTATCATTATATATTTAAATAAATTATATTTTAAATTTTTAAACTAATAATATTTATTTAGTCTAACAAGATATTATATTAACTACAAGTTCTACTTCAAGTAATCTATTAACTAAATATTATTTTAATTTATAAAAATTGATATATATATTATATAATATTATATGATACATATAAAATGAATATTGTAGTAACTAATCTAAATATTATGCCAATGAATATTGATAATTATATTAAAGTAAATGATGAAGAATTGAATAATTATAATCAAAATCCATATAATAAAAAAAATATTTTTTTTTCAAAAATTAAATCTTATATATTTAATATATTTTATAAATATTTACCGTTCCAATCTTATTTTTTTAATTATTGGATTCAATTTTATTTCTTGAAAAGACCTACATTAGTTAGACAATATCATGTTAAATATCATCAAATTTATTATATTAATAATAATATATTTACACCTGCAGGAAATATTATGATTAATGCAGCAGTACCATATGACTGGATACCATCTTATGATGATAATAAAAATATTATTTGGTATGTTAAAAAAGATGATTTTTAATTTATATAAAAAATTGAAAAAATAAATGTATATTAAATTAATCAATATTATAAAATAACCTTGTAATATTTAATACATTTCTTCAACCATGGAAAAACAATATAATGATGTTGAAAAAGGATTTGTAGATTTTTACAAGTATGACCAGTCTTTGGATATTCCTAAACAAAAAGTTGATTGGTATAATATAGTCGAACAAAAAGATTTAGTATCTTATGGTGAAATGCATAGCAAAATATCTAAAATACCTGAAACACCAATGGATATTCCAAATCCATCTGTACTTTTACGTAGTTATCATCTACTTGATTACCAAGTTTATGAAATAACAGGAGAACATTTTACACCTATTGAAGGATCATTTATTAGAAGATCAGTACCTTATGGTTGGTTACCTGTTCTTGATAATGGTATTATCATTTGGTATAAAAAAGATGATAATATAGATACATATGGAAATGTATATAGAGATGTCATGAAAGATACATATAAAGATACCAAGAAAGATGCATATGGAGATGAAAATGTCTAAAAATAAAACTGTATAATAGTATATTAATTTTTTTATGTTGATAATGTATATTAAATTTTGGTAAAAATATTAGTAGTTTAAAATTTTTCTTAAATTAATAATATATAAAAAAATAAAATATAAATTTTATAAAAAACTGTATTTAAAAAAATATATTTATTTAATATTAATGAATATAATTATAGGATCTAATGGTTTTTTAGGTTCATATTTAAATTGTAAATTAAATAATACCTTGAAAATTATTTCAAATAGTGATACACGCGAAGGTATTAAATATAATAATTTTATTAAAGAAATTAATAACTATAATGATTCAGTTATATATATATGTGCTGATCATATAAATAATAAAAAAATAATAAATGATTTATTAAAATTAACAAATGAAAATTTTACTTTTATTTTATTTAGCTCAGCAGTATATTATGAAACATGTAATAATAATTTAATTTATAAAGAAACAGATTTATATTCAAATTTAACTGATGATAATTATGTTAAATATATTAGAGAAAATGAAGTTGAATTTAAAAAATTAAAAGGAGTTAAAATAATAATTAGATTAGGAACATTATATGGTTCTTCATTATATTTAAATGCATCAAGGGGTGTTCAAAGGATGATTTACTTTCCTTTAATTAATAATTATTTAGAACTATCTGATATTAAAATTCGTAAAAGTTTAACTTCATTAGATGATTTATTTGATGCTATAAATATTATTTTAGATAAACAATTATCATTATTTGAAATTTATAATGTTAGTTCATTTAATACTACTATTGAAGAATTAGGTAATTTTATAGCTAATAAGTTTAAAATTGAAATTAAATATGTTGATTCAGATAAAAAAAATTATAATTTTCATTTAGATACAACAAAATTAAGATCTTTAGGATGGAAATCAAATAGTAATTTAAATAATTTAATTCAAACAATTACTTCTAATTTTAATTTAATTAAAGAAGTTAAATATGATAATAAAATAATATATTATACTAAAAATATATGTAGAGTTTGTGAATCAAATAATTTATTTACTGTTTTAGACCTAAAAAATCAATCACCACCTAATAGATTAAATGATAATTTTTGGGAATTATTAAATTTTCCTTTAATTTTAAATTGTTGTTCAGAATGTTATCATTTACAATTAAATGGAGTTTTAAATCCAATAATTTTGTATAAAAATTATAGTTATTTAAGTGGCACATCTAATACAATGAAAAATTATTTTGATTCTTTTGTTAATTCAATAAATAAAAATAATAAAAAAAAAATTTTAGATATTGCATGTAATGATTGTGTTTTACTTGATGTTTTTAAAAAAAATAATTTTGATACTTATGGTATTGATCCAGCAGAAAATATAGTATCAAATATAAATAATCATAATATTTATTGTGGAATTTTTAATAATGATGCTATTAATTATTATGATAATATTATTTTTGATATTGTTACTGCATTTAATGTATTTGGTCATGTTGATAATATATATGAATTTTTAAATAATTTATCAAAAATAACAGATATTAATAGTGATATTTATATACAAACATCACAATGTAATATGATTCAAAATAATGAATTTGATACTATTTATCATGAACATTTAAGTTTTTTTAATGTTTTTAGTATGAGTATTGCTTTAGAAAAAAATAATTTTAGTTTAATTAATATTAAAATAGTAGAAGTTCATGGTTCTAGTTATTTATTTCACATTAAAAAAAAAGTACAATATCTTGATAAAGATTTACAATTAATATTTAAAAATGTAGTAAAAAGACATAATTATGAAATTGAAACAAAAATATTTAATAAAATAACTTATGAAAATTATTCAAATAATATTTATTTATGGAAAAATAAATTAATTGAATTATTAAAAAATAGAAAAAAAATAATTGGAATTGGTGCTTCTGCAAAAGGTATAACTATTTTAAATTTTATTAAAGATGAATTAATAAAAAATAATATTATTATTGAATGTATTTTAGATGAAAATCCATTTAAAATTAACAAATATATTAATAGTATTAATGTTCAAATTTTAGATTTAAAAGATATTTATCTGGTTAAAAAAGATGTAACTTTTATTTTATTTGCTTGGAATTTTAAAGATGAATTAATAAATAAAATAAAATTATTAAGAAATAATAAAGATGAATTTATTAATTTATTTCCATTAGAAATATTAAATTAAATTTCATCTGTAGTTAATAATAAAGATATATCATTTGTAATTTTATCTTGATTATTAAATAATAAAATTTTTATTTCATTTATTTTATATTGTTTATATGTATCATGTTCTTTACCATCATAATCAATATATTTATCATTTTCATAATTAATTTTATTTATAAATTTTTCAATTGCTTCTTTTGTTTTTTCATCTAATTTATTTTTATCTAATAAATTATTATAAATAATTTCAAGATCACCTAAACGATAATCAATTAATGAATTTAATATTTCTGATTTTGTAGATAAAATAAATTGACCTTGTTTTTCATCATATTTATACATATAATTATTTTGTATATTTGTAATTACAATATTTTTAAATTGATCATATTTACCACAATGTACAATTTCTATTAATTTTTCAAGACAACTATATTTTGAATTTATAATTAATTTTTTTTCTTGATTAGTTAATGTTTCATATACTTCTTCTTTTCCAAATCCAATTAAATTAAAATTATTTATAATTTGTAGATTATTAGTTATTTGATTATTATTGATAATATAATTAATACGATTATTTCTTTTGAGTAATAGTTTATTTAATTTTTTGAAAGTAATATTATCAATATCATTAGATTTTTGTAATTGTATTTTTAATTTTAGTATTTGTTTTTCTTCTTTAGCTAATCTAACTTCTTCTTTTTTAAGTTCTAATTCTAATTTTTTTTTGTCTAAATCATTTATTTTTGTTTTGCAGTTATTTTCATGTCTCCATCTATTTGATCTATTTTGAAATATTTTTTTACAATATTTGCAAATTAAAGATTTATTATTTTCTATATCTATAGTAGAATTACTTGTTTTTATATTATTGACACTATCATGACTACTATTTGTAGTATGGAATTTTTTATTGTGAATCCATAAAGTTTGGTATGATTTATAATTTTTTTTACATATATTACATTTATATTCCATAAAACTAATTTTTATATATATAATTATAGAAATTGTATCCTTATATAATTTTATATTTATATATACTTTTTTTGAAATGGAAAAAATAGCATAAATTAATTAATTTATCAATAATGTCTAAATAAATTTATATTTTTTTACACCATCTATATATTGTTTGAAATGTTATATTTACACCTCCAAAAGTAAAACAAATGATGGTAAATTTACTTGATCCTCAATTAAAAGATGATGGAACAATTGAAACTATTTTTGATCCTGCAATGGGTACTGGAGGATTTTTAATAACATCAATAAGACATATCATGAAACAATCAAAATTAAAAAAAATAAATATTGATTGGAACTTTATAAGTCAACATGGATTAGGTGGAAGAGAAGCAGAACCAGATACATATCAATTGGTAATATCAAATATGTTAATTTCAACTGGTCGTATGTTTAATGTATTAGAAAAAGGGGACACCATACGGTGTCCAGTTACAAAAAAAATACGATATAGTTTTAGCAAATCCACCATTTGGTATTGATGGATTAAATTATTATTAATTTAAGAAAAATTTTACATATTCAAGAATAATTTTACACATTTTTTATATTATTTTTTTCTAAAAATAATATAATGACATATTCACTAGATATAATAAATCTAGCAATAACACATTT